>Ga0126337_10000520_pt1 | contig 19805 bp, 11 predicted proteins | sample DipCmetagenome_FD_92527 | JGI IMG/M metagenome (GOLD analysis project Ga0126337, IMG submission 92527) | Coral microbial communities from La Bocana,Puerto Morelos, Mexico - Diploria C A metagenome | ecosystem: Host-associated > Invertebrates > Cnidaria > Coral | place: La Bocana,Puerto Morelos...
AATTATACACGCATTTAGCAGCTTTTAGAGTAAGGTAGGGTCGTATGCGGGACAGCAGGCCGAGACGTTTTCTTACTCTCTTACAAATCAATTCTACATGTTCGTTCCATGAAAGATTCTCATTTAGTGTTACCCCTAAGTAACAGAAGCTTGATACTCTGTCAATGTTTTTTCCATGAAGCTCTATTTTATAGTCTGGACAGTGTTCTAGGATGTCAAGGTGCAGGGCTCAAAGTGACACTTCTTGGTCCAGAGTCTGGCACACTGCACACATGTCTCAACACAAGGAAGAAGGGTTTCTTTTGGCCGAAATGCACAAACCTTGTGGGCTTCTTTTGAGAGCTGGTCAACATAATCCAACCAAGAGAGAAAAGAAATCAATTGCCTCTTGCCAGGAAATGACAAAACGTCTTCATCATCACTCTGATGGTCAAGTCTGCAAGTGGAATAAAGACACCCACCTTAGAAACGAACTAAAGCAGCTTTTCTTATTAAATATAATTATAAACAGTGTTGTTTAGCATACCCCCACTTGGCAGCAACAGCAGATATATCCAGTGGCTCCATATTCTTTGGTAAGGCATCAAATAACACTTTAAGCCTGTCTGCCTGAAGAGTTAACAAACAGTGGGCATTATATAGTATAGATCTTATCAAACAACAAGATTTATGATTTAGGTTTTCAACTAAATTTTTCTGATGTACTAACCATGACTTCACAGAATGGCGTGTACAGGATAATAACAGTTGCGGCATGTTCCTCAGGAAGAGATGCACAAAGCATGAGTCCCTCGCAAGCTTTTACTGCTATTCTACTGTCCTGAAAATAAACAAACATGACATAAATTTAGCTTCAATTGATAATTTAATAGTATACATGTACCTTTAGTTAAGAACTTTTACTTGTTAGTAACAATTTGGAGTAATTTACTAAAAAGCTTTTTGATTTGATTCAAGAAACCAGGCCACAAGGGCCACAAGTTTTTCAAAATATTTTGCTGCAACAGACAAACACACTTCAATGAAAGTAAAAGATAACTTCAGCCCTAACTATATTTATGGTAAACACAATTACCTCACTCTTTGATAAGGTGAGGAGAGAATTAACTAGTGTATAATCTGGCTTGTCACGTCCTTGGCTTTTAACAGGACCAGGGAGAGGACCTAAGTCTTCTGGTGATGAAGTTGGAGTTGTAGCTAACGCCTAGGAAAAAAGTAAATAGATGTAACTATATTTACCGTAATACTTTTTTGAGATCTGATTATGGTTAAGCCAAGACTTTCTTTATAAAATCATAATTAGCCATTATAAATTTTTCAAGTCTTCATGCTCTAATCTAAAACTGATGGGTATTTTTTTTTTGAAAGATTTTGCTAAAACTCTATAGTTATGCGCATGGATCCAATGTGGCTTGTTTGAAATGAAAACCAATCCCAAAATTTACATTTTTGGATTTAGTCAATAAGTATTTGAACTCAGGCCAATGGAATGGGTGACAGGAAACAAGAAAACAATCATTCAATACTTTCCCTTCTTTATCCCAATCCTTTTGTCTACATGTACCTTTTGAAACGTTTTGAGCTGGCGTAGCATTTTTGTGTTACAACTTTAATTGTGAAAGATGAATTAATCAACATGGCACGAGCATGAGACAATGAGATATCTGAGTCCCCGGCAGGAATTGAACACAACTTTAATAATTTGTCCTTCTCAGGTGTGTGCATAAAAAAGTATTTCATTGTTTTTCTTTAAGGGATATTTTTGTTATCTCAATATGTGTGTAACAATTAATTTTAGTCTCATAAAGGGGCAATGCATGAATTTAAAAGTACAAGTACATGTATTAGATCTCCACATGCAAGGATTAAGGAGGCATCATTACACAATATTCTCTGTTTTCAAGAGGGTAACAATACATTAGGGAATGACTTTGACTGTAACATTAAGTGAATATACAGTGATTTTTTAATTTATTTAATAGATGTTATCCATGTAACCATATCGTATCAGATATTTTACAAGCTGTTAGCTGAGCTTTTATTTCATATATTATCTATAGTAAATATGGAAATTACATAAAATGTTTATGATGCATGCAATTCTGCAATATTATTACCAAGTGGTTAGTGTTTGTAAATGAGGTTTAGATGATCAGTTAGCATAAAGTTATAAATTATATAAGAATGTTGATAGTCAACAAAGACAACAGCATATAAAGTAAGCTCACAACAAAGAAATGACAGGACAATGCCACAGTAATGGCCAATGGGCTTTGAGAACAGAATAAAGAGAAAGACTTTCCTACCAGCTCACCAGCCTGAGAAGGCAAGAGAGGTGTAGAAGCAGAATTTGTCTAATAACAGGAAAAGACAGAAATGTTGACAAAACAAGACTAAAATCAATGACTGTGATTACAAATCTTACTTTCCCTACAATACAAACACACAGAGAAAAGATGACAAAATAAGATCCCCTCTTCTTATAATATGTAGGAATTGACAAACTCTGTTCATTGAATTTTACTTGGAGGTAAAAATGGTGTGAGATGAGCATTATTAATTATGTGACTAGTAGATCTGTTTATAGTAGACTTAGTAAATCTGTTTATTTGAGGAATTTCAACAGCAATGCTAAACTAAAATGCATTTGTTAGTGCTATATCATTCAACAATAATATTTTGATGTTCAATAATTTATTAAAATACTCATTTATTAATAAAAAAATTATCCTGACACCATATAAAGTCAAACAGCCCCATGCAGCAGGTTTGCAACAAGTGTACGACACAACTTCTACAGGGCTTCAATTGTAGGAAAAAAATTCATGTGGTACACTTGTTACATCATAACCTCGATGCATACTGAAAAGTTGTACATGTACTGTATAAATTTCACATTTAGTAAGCTATATCTAACACATATCCCCAAAATTGCTAGGTTAAATGATGTAATGCTGGGGAAGGAACAGGCATGATCAGAAATGTGGCTTTTCATCACCAACTTTTATCTCACCTCAAGAAAGAAATTAACTAAGTAGGGATCTTGTCGTAACTTTGCGCACACAACACAAAGGAACTGGATTTCTTCATTTTCAGATGGAGCAGCTTTAACCTCACCACAGAGTCTAATTAGTCTCTGAAAAGATATTGAAGCCATTAACACTTGACAATAGAATTTCAAACCTACAAGCAAATTCTTTTAAAACTAACTGAACTTATATTTCACACACAAGGCTAAAAAAGTTAAAATTGTAAAATTTAACTTTTTAAACTTTTTTAGCCTTGTGTATGAGATACATTTTATAGAGTGAACATTATGGGCATCCCTTTAACTGAACTTACATGAACAGGTCTGTAAACACTAATGTGAGGTAACAGGGGTTGCTTCATCTTGGCCAGTAGATTAGCAAAAAACAGCAATACTTGCTGTTTCATTCCAGGTGGACACTGAAACAACAATGTTCACAGCAATAATTTATTTGATTGCAGTTTCAAAACAATTCTTTGCTTTCCTTACTGAAAGTGTCCAGTTAAAACAACAAAAATACATTACTTCTTGAACATCTCACTGGAAAAAAGCTAATCAGCAAAATACCTACATCTGCTCGACCCAGTGTGTGAAGAGTGTCCAAAATTTTATGCTGTAACAAGTATTCCAGACAGGGCCCCTTTAAGAAGGAAAAAATTAGTAGCTTACTATAGCTAAAATCAACAGATTCCACCTAATAGGTTTTCACCTGGCACTTAGAAACCTTGATTTTACAACAAAAATATTAAATTCAAGAATTTTTCCTTTTAAGTTCAGAGAAATCTCCTGTAAGAATATGAAAGAAGGCAATAATATAATGTTGACTTTAGAGGAATTATAAGCTCAATAATAATCACTGACGTGGTTGATTAGAAATGACAAAATTATAGCAAACCCTCTTGCAAACTGGTGTCACATTCACATTATTTTCTCAAGTCCTTAAGGTTAGGGTGATAGATTTATAAATATAAACAAGCAGGGCCGTGTATTGATTGCTTAACGTGAAGTAAAAATCTGTTGTTGCATAAATCACAGCTTAGTAAATTCAACTTAGAATTAAAAAAAATAAGCTTAAAATCATAGTTTTATATTTAAAAGGGATTTTATTTTTTTTTAATCACCGTTGTCCCTCCACTGGTCTGATCGTCTTCCTCATTCCTCAGAATATCCAGCATTTGTTCCAAGTGATAAGGAATATTGGTGGACTGCACTGGAACTTTTTCATCTGCCAGACATAAATTAACACGTAAACACGCAACTGAATGTACATGTAAACAAACACTGAAAGTGATTCCTTACCTGTAGCCTCTATAAAATAATTTGTGATGGCCTTCCAGTGAAAAACAAAGGTTTCCTGAGGAGGAACATCGGGAGCGAGCTGAAAAATGTCGACAATATGTTCCGATTTTAATTAAAACAAACTTGAATATTTCAGATGCTTGCAGGATCGGAAATCCTCAACCTAGCATCCCGACAGATCGATCCAAAAATCGCACCACAAAGTACGTGCGACAAAATACAGCATGAGGATCTTACACTTACCGCTTCGACGGCTTCATGGATGAAAGATTTTATTTTATGAAACATTTCAAAACCAAAAAAAGAATTTTGCCATAAAGCTAACTCACTTCCAACTCCTACGCCATTTTGAATTTCGTTCAGCTTAGTTTGATTTGCGCATGTTCCGTCTCCCACAATGCTACAGTAAACCCTAAGGACCGCAATAGGTGCAAAACACGAAACCACTGCATCTCTAATAGAAACTGTTATCAGCCGTTTTTTGGGATGTCACGCAACGCTCCCCCTTTGTGAAGCTGGATTGAAGAAGTAAGTTTTACGTCAGTTTCTCCGAGCTTCCACCACCAAGTTACTCAAGCCTCCTAGTTTATAGTCGAATTCAAACTCGCTTTTGCACTCCTAAAAACCCGATTTTGCTGATCCCAAAATCGTTTCGTTTTAGACTCGAAAACTGGTTTTGGCCGATTTTATAAATGGTTTTTGTCGACTCTAAAACAGGTTTTTGACAACTCCAAAACAGGTTCCTAACGACTCCAAAACCTGTTTTGCTGATGTCAAAACAGTTTTTTCTCTTGACTCCAAAACCGGTTTTTACTGTATCTAAAAGCGTACTTCTATTAAATAATTAGATTAAGGGCTCAAGATTTCTATCGCGTAAAGTTGACGAATATATTAACCTGTTGCAAGAGACCATGACCACCTCATTTTCTCTTGCCAGTTGAAAGCGTTTTTAATGATTCTGTACAATCTCTTCAATTATTGAAAAATCATATAAATGCTGTGACAACAATTCTGAAACTACCCGTTTATTTTGATTTTTTTTACTGCCCTTTTGTTACTAGAAGTATTGCACATAAACATTTAGAGAATTTTTGCCTAGTTTTGTTTTTTTCCAAACGATTTTTCTATAGGAACGCAGATTTTGGGCCTTCCATTGACATGAATGAAATCCTGTGTAACAATAACACAAGGGTGGCATAGACTTGCATGTGATTAACTGTTCCTTGGAGTCTATGCAGTATATTTCTCATAAGCTATAAGGTTTTCCTATTTTCTCCTTCAGGGTCTGCTTCTATTAAGTGCGGAGCAACTGAATGCAGGGTTAAAACAAACGGCACTAGAAAAACACAGATAACGTAGCTAAGACGGAATCTAGCTGAACGTTTCTTGTTATTCTATATTCTAAATTGTCCCACCGATTAATCCTAAAAAGTATTAGAAGAGTTCCATGCCATTTTTAATTTCGATCAAGAGAAATATAATCAGCTTTTTTAGAAGTTAATCTTCGGTTACCCAGCTAAACACTAGAGAGACAAGACGATTGTACTTGTTCTCGAATATGTAGCTTTTTTTGACTTTATTTATACGATACTTTACTCAGAAACGTGCTAGTTTATCTTCCTTTACTTACAAGAATCAATCAGGAAAGGTGAAAGACTGTGACACCTTATTAGGCCATATTCGTATTCTCAGTATTGGACTGGAACTAGCCTGCAATGGAGGCTCATGAGGGTGAATATCATTAAAAAAGAGAATTTCATTTGCATTTGAAAAGACTCCCCGCATTAACCTCGGTTGCAAGCTAGGTCCAGTCCAATACCGAGAATACGAATATAGTCTATTCGGTAATCTCGGACACAATATCAATGCTCATGCATTATCACGTTTAGTAGTACACTGCATTTTACTACATAATTAGTTTAAGTGTTGTGCTTCATTATTTTCAAAGTTATAAAGACTGGATTTTGGGTTTCAGTCAGTCTCCCGGCTAATAGGTTGCCTTAATTGGCTCCATTGCTTTAGGTTAGAACCCTAACACTTCACTTATCTTCACATTGTAAGCTGCGCCAAGTTATTTGAGTGTTCACGCTATAGTTCACAAGTGTAAGTTGCTTTTGTCGATTGCTGTCTTTAACTGACGTACAGTACCACTGTCTTCGTTCAAATTTCCGATTCTTCGTCATGGTTCCTAAATATTATGGTGCGATCCTGACTACCCATAGCTTTGTTCAATAGATCCTGAAGACAGCTGATGACTTTAACACGATGCAATCTTTCTGTTTCGTCACAATCGCCTTCCTCTTCAAACCTTTCCAGTTCTTCAGTTTTCTTAGTTATCAAATCAGTAATTGTTTCAATTGAAGTCTTCTTCGGTTCAGAAGTCGAGACATCCGGCAATTTTTGTTCATTTTCCTTAAAAAGTGACCCTTGGGTTGGAATGTTCACTTTGTCGTTGTTCCCGCGCTCGTAGGCACGCTCTTTGGTTTGGCCAGCAGCAACATTTGAAAGCACGTCGCTTTGGTCTCCTTGGTAACCTGTTATCGGTTTATGTTCTACCTCTGGTATTGCCGAAAACACTCTCAGAATCGATATTTCTTCCATTTCATCGTGGGTGTAAATGGAATTTACCAGCCCGTTCAACCGGTCTAACTGGTTTTCCATCATATATTGCACGTGCCAGTTCCATTGTAATTCACCAATAGACGGCTCTTCGATGACTGGTTCTTCTCGAGTTGGTGGTCCCCGAAACCCGGCGAAGATCAACAGTCTGTCCATGATGATGTTGAAAAAATTGACGTCGTTTTTCTTGATCTCCTCGTCACTGCTAACAGCTTTATGCACGACGTTGATGATTGTTATGACGACGTTTGTAAATATGAACATCATACTGCATGAAAAAGTCACGAAGAAAAAATATCCAACGGCCTTGTAATCGGTCTGCGAAGTAAAATCGGTATGGTCGAACACCCCCATTACGATGCTTGTCAAGGAAGCTAGGGTCGCCGAAACAGACCTGTAGTCCTCCAGGTAAGGTCCGTAGATTGTGTATGCCATTGAGGCGTACGCCATGTATATGGTTAACAACATTACAGCAAAGGATTGAAGCTCAACTAAAGATCTGTAAATGGTTGTGGACAAAAGTTGAACACATCGGGTGAAACTAAGAAAGTTGATGAATTTCAATATGGCAATGAAGTCTGCGAACGCATACAGGTACACGGTGGCCTCGTTGTACAGTGCGCACTCGAAGAAGTTTATGAACCACTCTTGATCATTTTTAAGTGTTGCCACTGCACTTTTGAGTTTAGTCTCACGCGCTATATACACCACAACGATGGCAAAGCCGTTCACAAGGAAGATCATATCAAGCCAACTTATTGTCTGTCGAAAATACTCCTTCTTCTTGCTATAAATGCCCTTGATGATAGTATACAATGTATACAGGACAATCACGAAAAATAAAATCTCGCACGCCGAGTTGAATGCATAGGAAGAATTCAGCCTGGCAAATAATCTGAAGATCTTAAAGTCTACTCGCGCTATAAAGGCAGTCGCTGAAGTTACTTCTACGGCTGTCTCCACTACTCCGATAAGGTTAGTGTTTGGATTGTATATTGCTCCTTCAATAATAACTGATCGAGTGTATCTGTCTAGCCAACGAGTAGACTTTAGATAGTTAATAAGAGCCATCGACTCCTCGACGTTATCGCCTAATTCTGCCACATACCCCCCGGCGGGGTAAAACGCAATTCTACCGTAAATTGTCAATGAAGAATTCGATTCCGTGGGATCCAAGTAAACCCACGGAGAAAGCTGCCCCAATGTGCTTCTTTTGTGCCCCAAGGCGCTTTCTGATTCAATACCATCTCTCCATCCAGGTCTGTACATCCGGGTATCCTCGTACGATTCTGTATAAGGAGGATTGCACTCCGGGATAACGTCTTTCATTAGTTTATGCACAGTGCAGCTACCTGCGGTTACAAAAGGAAAAGATAACCTGATTTTGATTCTTCAAATGCAAGTCAGTCATATGGGTGTCTCCCTAAAAGACGACGGAAATGGATGTGAATGGAGTTCAAGAGAGAAGGAAGGTTGGGAGAATCAATCCTCTATGCAGGTCTTTACACATAAGGTAATCCCTCTCAGGTTATTCTGAAATCCCGTAGGTAGAATAATAATATTTTATTTGGAGTTAGTGCGCGGTGAGAGGTTGTTGTAGTAGTAGTAGTCGAAGCAGCAGATTTGGCTCGAGTTAAAAAGCGAAAACCGCCGATATAAAGTTTTTGGATTAAACCGTTGCCGGAAACGTACGTTTATTCAGTTGCCGCAGTTATCGTTGTTCCAGGTTCCCTTTGTAATTGTCTAGAGAGATTACTTTGGTTTTGGTTTTTACGACACCCAAATGAAAACCGTTTTGACAGGAACTCACCATTCTGAATCCGAGATTGTCGCAGTCTCATCCGGCCAAGTCGTTTGGATACTCTACCGGATGTGAATCCAGTTTTGTTTTTGATTTTGTCTCCATTGTACCAGTCTTGCTCGTACAAATGAGGGATTAAAGACTGTTCGCCCCATTTCAAAAATAGTGGCAAATTGTTCACCTAAAGACAAGCGAACATCATATATATACAACTCTTGCTATCACTTAGCAAAGCCAGAATGAAATAACTTAAAGAAAATGGACTGTAATCGTGCTTATCAAGTTAAGGGTGCAAAGTTCAACCAAAACGACTTTGATTAGAGTGATTTCAAGAGTAAGTGAAGAAGGGTCTGTTAAGAGCAATGTTAAGAGGGGTCTCAGCCCTTTGTAATTGCTAAATGTAAACTCTTCCTCAGATTAATTTATTAATTGTTGACGGAGATTTCATCAAAGCCCTACCACTTGACCATCAATATAAAAATCAAACGCATCGGCATCTCGTGCATACAGAACTATTTTCACAAAGTTGTGCGCGAATCGTTGATGATAAGAGAACAGATACACAACAATACTAGCTTTAAATTCGTTAAACTTACATCATCCAGCCCCTGAGGGTAAGAGACGGTGAGTGGATGTATAAACTCTTGCTCCATAGAGTTTCTCATCAAGAAGGATTGTGGGTCTCTGTTACCATAACTGACCAATACAAGAACAAGCAGTACAAACAAGTAGTCGAAAAGCTTCATGAACTTGTTCTTCAGTTGTTTTTCTCTGATTTTGGTTTCACGTAGAGCGCTCAGCTTGCTCTCGTCAGGGGGCTGGTGTCGAAGCAGTTCTTTCTGTCTATCATCTGTGTCCAGTATGTCAGTATCATGAAGCCACTCTTCGTCTTGACCTGCGTTTTGACAAAAGATATGCAAGTGTAACAGATTACAAGTTACCACTGTAAACCTAATCAGTGTCCTCTGTACGAAGCGAGTAGGAATACTGACCCAGATGGGGTGCTAACACATAAAGTTTTTGTTGAACTATTGTGATTACGATCCTTCGCAGGGACAACATGATTCCAGATGCGGTTTCCCTCGGATTACTCGATCGCCGAATCAATTGACCTTCCTCTTACTGGCTACATGCCTTCTGCGTTTGTGATATTCATAAATGTTGCGAAACGCAGAATTCCAGTAAATCGAAAAAATGAATCTGAAGTTGCGACAGGGAGACTTAAATGCTTCACATGAGTAACTCTGATAACAATTTGTTGCCTTGAAGATGGTTCTGAGGTATATTAAGGTCCAGCCTCGTTTCCCTGCTGGGACATACACGTCACATTTTGAACCAGCTGTCACGGTAGCGGCCGTCCGTACAGGTTACAAAATTTCCGACAACATTTTCCATGTTCCTTAGAGTCCCCTTAACACATCTAGAAAGGTGGCTAGCTTTTTTCACAAAATTCCCAGGGAACTTTAAATCTTGACATATGTTCCCGGACTATAAGCCCTATGTGATGGCCATGCATGGCTTAAGTCGTCTTATGACGGTTATAGCAGACAATTTCTAGCTTGCACACTAACTACTCTGAAGTAAATTTAAAGGACTCACCTTTTCTTGGATCTTCGTTACTCTGTTCTGCCTCACTTTCCTCGTCGCTCTTCCTTATAAATAATGCATAAGCAGTTGACAGGAGCACAACTTTAGCCGGTTGGTTTATGAATGTGTCTTGACTGAACGTTAATACCATAGAAAAGAACCACTGATTTGATTTCTCCTTTCCCCACATCATACTGTAAAATAACGTGAACAGGGCTGAAGCGAAAGACGCTGTGATGCATAGAAACCAGGCTATATACAAACACCAATATGGTAAGAATCCTTCAGCTTTTTTCTTCTTTTTTTCTTCTGCCTTGTTCTTTTCTTCGTTCTCGTTTGTTTCTTTCTTTGGTTTTCGGAAACACCACCATCTGCCAGTGTCCTGTTCCTCGCGTAGGTTTCCTGGAGTGCCTTCGACATCTTCGGAACTGTAAAATAAAATGAAGTCTTGCTTTATCCAAAAGCTCGAAACAGGTATTTCTCTTAATAATTTCAAGAGGCTCTCTTAAAGGCAACTTAGGGAAATCAGTTCGTGCTAGATCATTACCATAGTCCCTACTTCATTATTTTCTTGTACTGATCTCCCGCCTAATCAATTAATTTAATTGTGCCTACGTTCTGCGCATCACGTCAGTAGCTAGCTATTAACTTAAATAAAGGTGATCTGCTAAGACGATCAATTTTTCTTGCGGGTTTTTCGTGCGCAATAACGAAAGGAGGCTCGAATTTTAATACATCGTAGGTAGCCTATTGTAATATACTCAGCTTCCCCTATTCTTAGTTCGTTCACTTTACACGCATGGAGTGAGTAATATAACATTAAAGTACCGTGCGTCCTCGAATGCACTTGTTTGGAAACACACCTGTGAGAGTCAATGCTGTTTGTTTGGATCACATATTTGTGTCCTCCTGCTCGTGGGTTTCGGAAAAACAAATGTTTTTCCGACAATCTCATTGATTGTTTTTCCATGACGAGCTGGTTATCTCTCTCCGCGCTACTGGAATTGTCGATGTCACACTGAACGTTTTCTAGGTACACATCCTTATCTGGTGAAAGTTTCTCGTCCAACACGGAACTCGTTTCGTTGATTTCGGAAAATTCGTCTTCTGCAGTGGAAATCGTTTCTTTCGAAGACTGCTCGTCGCTTTCTTTGTCCTTTTTTCCAGCCCCTTTAACTTTAACACTTTTAAAGATGGTAACTATAGCAACATTAACAGGAATGATCACGAGGCTGCACTGTATACCAATCATGATCGATCTTAAGTTGATTTCGATCGGGCCCAGAACCAGACTCCCGCTTTCATCCCCGGCTCCAGTTTGCCCGTAAAACATAGCACTGGACACCATAGCGGTTCCTAGCAAACAAAGGCAACACGAAGCGCGCTGAGCCCGGGTAAATGTACTTCTAGAAGGCTTGAGAAGCACAGAGAACCAAAGATGAGCGTCCGTGAAGTCTCTGTACAGTTTACTACTAAAAAGACGCGAGAACGAAGTTAAGTCCTTTTCTCCCGCAGGAGTTAGCTCGCGCGTGATCACGCCGTCATCCTCTTCAAGCGCAAACCATCGCTCGCAAATGAACACCACGCATTCGTCTGACTGAAGATCGCGGAGGAGGACCCGCTTCAAGAACCAAGCGGGTGATAACCCGTAATTGTCGTGCCAGACCCTTAGAGAAGTAATCTGACCTAAAGAAGCGCCAACCGAGATTATGAATGAATTGGCGGACCGTTGTCGGAAGGTCGGGCGGTTTTCGTCTTTCAAAATACAGATTCCGCTTTCACTATGGTCACCCACCAATGTACACGACACTTGAGCTGTTGTACCTGCACCTCTCCGCTGACCAGTGAAAAACGTAAGCTCATAGTGATACGTGGCATTCAGTGCGTTGCCAAAAATGGGCGTGGCCCCGGCCTAAAAAAAAAAAACGTTCAAAAGGTTGGACAAACATTCCCTAACAACATGAAATTAAAATATGAAATTATGTACATAATGTAAATACTGTATTGTATGAGTAGCGTAAGTACCGTAAGATAAGCAATGTAACACAATGTAGATTATTCCTTGCAAGTATCTTCATGTAGGTTATGTATCAGGCGGTTTTTACCGACCTCAAAACCGGTTTTTTCGACCCTAAACCCGGATTTTGCCGATCCTGAAACCGATTTTTTTCAATCGTACATGTCTTTGCCCATCACAAAATCGTTTTTTGCCGACCTCAAAATCGGTTTTTTCGATCCTAAAACCAGTTTTTGCTGATCCTAAAACCGGTTTTGCCAATCTGAAACCGGTTTTTGTCGATCACAAACCGGTTTTTGTTGATCCTAAAACCGTTTATTCCGATCACAAAACCGGTTTTGCCGCTTTTCAAATGAGTAATTTTTTTGTGTAGAAACGAAAACATGTATTTTGTGTCAATACTTCTTATCTGCCGACCATGCCGGGTAGATTTTTCGTCATTTCAGATTAAAGATCTGAAGTTTTTATCAGTAGGTACACGTTGGAACAAATTACATATGTGTAAATGAATATATGAAAGATCATATATTTGAACTGCGGAGGAAGATATGAATTTATGATTGATCATCGTAGTTATGCACACAACTTAAGCAGTTGTGAAATTAAAGCCCGAAAAAAATTCAGGCCTGAACGGGATTCAAACCCATGACAGGTATCGGTATCTCAGTGGTCACTGATGGGTACGAATCCCGCTTAATTTCACAACTGCTTAAGTTGTGTGCATAACTTGCGATGATCAATCATAAGTTCAAATTACATATGATGTGTTGGAGATTTTAGCAATATCATATGGTTTATGACTCATTAGGATGGTCTAACAGAAAAATCAGTATTTGACTGGGGATCAAAGCGTGCGAGACCTGTCCATCCAGACTAAATCTACGACATTACTAGAGTAGTAATGAAAATCTAGTACGATAATGCGATAATATGATAATACGAGAGATTTGCACTGCTTATAGCGCACAGGTGCTTTCTAGAACATCTATGTTTCAGAGTTTTGTTTGTGGATACAGAAAGAAAATCCTACCTGTTCTGTGTCTCTCTTATCGGCTCTTCTTGACCAAACTAGCACAAGCACATAAATGAGAAACATTGCAACAACAAAGAAGAAGACAACTACATTTCCAGTCTCAAACATAGAACTGAAGCCCGCAGCCACGGCGCTGAAATCGATCGGGTTTGGAGCGACTTCCATCATGGAACCAAACGCAGTCAAATGTGTGCATCGACAATGAGTTTGCGTCGCGCTTGTTAAGTTGCCAACCTGAAAAACAGAATATTTATAAGTTATTAGACCAGGTAGTCTGTGTAGGTTAAAAGTTTTGCGTTTTTTTTAAGTTAGAAAATCTTTGGTGATTGATAGCTCCAAGTTTCAAAGTTGTTAGTAAATAGCTCTCATGTTTATCAATAATCCTACCCAAGTACCCCTGCTCCATATCGGTTCATTTTCACCTCAGCGGTTTTTGTACCTTCACTCGATAATTAAGAAATAGCGGTTTACGTTTCAGCGCAATGGCATACTTACCTTCAGTACGTTAGCGATATTTCCTTCATCGCCTTGAAGGTGATTTTGTGCACCGCGTAACATGAGGTGCCGCACATTGTGACAAATAAGACTCTTTTTACTGTGTTTTACTGCTTAAGCTAATAAGATCCTGAGTGATTTTAGAAACCAGCGGTAGATGTGGTTCAATTTCTTTGAAGGTAGTTGATTCATAAATAGTTGCACACTAGTGTCCATCTCAAAATATTCAGAACTGTCCTAACTAAGAAACTCAAATTTAGCGTAGACATTCTGTTGGTACAGCTACTTAAAGGAAAGCGCTTTAATTGAGAACATAACTTTTGAACATTTTTAAGCTATTTAATACGCAAGCTGACAAAAGGGTACCTCGCATCCGTCAGCTTTCCACTTTTGGAATTCCTCGTTCCAATATAAACATCTGGATTTTAAAGTCCTTAGTGTGTAGGGGATGCTTGAATTGTTGCCTGTACACTCGGTTGAGCGTTTTCGTTCGTTCTCCAAGGACACTGCTGAGAACTTAATGCCAACATAATATGTTCCAACATGGAGTCTTCTCTGCGAAAGAAACACCGTCAAGTTGGACTGTTGAATCTTCACTGATTTGAGCGCTGCTCTCGTCGCATTAGTTTCTTTAGCGTGATTGTTTTCTTGACGAATTGTTTCATTTAAAGCTCCCGTTGAATTGGAGGATGTATTAAGAGCTTTCGGATCTTCGTTGGTCGTGTCCGCACGCAAGTTTTCTTCGGTGGCATTCGGATATCTTTGGTCCTGGTTCTGGTTCGGATCCGTTTCCATGTCATCGGTTAAATTCGGAGAAACCACTCGCCAGTCGAACTCTGTCGTTGTGGGAGCTTTACCTCGTCTGACATAAATCACAAACTGCTGACTCGAGCCGACTAAACTAACTTCTACGTTAACAGCGCTGCCATTTTTATCCACCACCAATTTATGGACGCGCCATCCCCGGTGAACAGAACAGTTGTAAGTGAATTCTTCTGGAGGCTTGACAGGAGAATCCCTTGGAAGAAAGATATCTATTGGATCATCTTCGTCCAGATGAGCGACATTGATTTTCTGACCTTTACTTTTGAACGACAGGCTGACGACTTTTCCGGTTATGCTTGAAGATCCTTTATCCCACGTGTAAGGGTTTTCATTAATGGCAGCCATCTGAGCAAGACAAAATTCGTACGCGACCACTGTTAGTTATCTTCCCTTTCTATGAGCACTGATAAGATTTTTAGTTCTTAAACGTCGTCTGTGAAGAGTGTCACAAGCGCACAAGAGAGCTTAGTTAAAAGAGGGTTAACGTACGTGTCATTACGTTGTGAGCTGGAGAATGCACGGAGAAAGGACGACTACCACGGCGCAATAAAATAAAACTTATCCTTCTAATCTTTAACAATGTCATCACCAAAATACACCTAACTGTTAGGTATGCATTTTATATCACACGCGTCTTCAATCAAAACACTTCTTTTAAAACGATCAGGTCTGTTATTGTTATAACTTGGCTACTCGATTTGGCCATAAAATGATACGGAGAAAAAGGAATTAATCATGGTGGGAATTTTAATCGTTCACTGTGGTTGAACGATGACTAAGAAGGCTACAATAAAAACAAAAACCAATTGTTGAAATTAAGCGAATGACTTAGATTTTTTACTTATCTTGAGTCTTGAACAACTTACTTAATAATCGCAAGTGTGCATCCTGGGGTCGTAGTTCGTTCCCAGTACCCTCCAACGTGTGTTTCTGGATAATTAGAGCTTTTTAAGTGTTCAAATTTAACGTACCTGTTTGTCGACGGGAGCATCAAAGTCTGAGCTTGAATTGTTGAACAGCTTTCCAAATGAAGGCATCCTAAAGCCGGCCTGTCCGTCACCTATTGAGGATCCTCCTGACGAGTCTGGATCCGAGCGCTCTACCGCCATGTTGAGCTTTGCTGTCGATATAACGCTGGGCTTTTCACCTGGGAGCATGTTCTCTAGGACAGAACCGCTAACATTTCCAAGCATGCCCACGATATTGTTTGCTGCGTCTCGACTCTACACAAATAAAGAAGCAAAATCATATTTGAACTGTACAAATTACGTCATCGGAATGTACAATAGCTAGCCTGAGCCGATATGTGAGCTTTGAGTGTAAGGTTTGACGTAAGATACGAGTTTATTTAGAACTGAATTTTATAGCTATATAACCACATTCCGTTTCCTCCCTCGGCCTTAAACGGAATTATGTTCTGACCTAATACAAAAGATGGCCAATCAACAGACCACTTTAGTTTTGAATTATCCAATCACAGCTAACGTCCAATCCGTCAGTGAACCACACACTGTACGCGACGATTCAAATAATTCATGCAAGTTTGTGAGATATCTAAATAGAATTTTACAACAGCAGTTATTTACATAGATTATAAATGTTGATAATTCAATTCAAAGAACATATGAATGACGTCAACTATACTTTGGAAGATTCTTCGTCCAGCTCCACAGCTTCGTCTTCCGTCGTATTTCCAGGTTCCTCATTATCAACTTCTTTGCAAGTAAAGTCGTAAGGCCCACAAGTTGGAGGGGCTTTCGTGCCGTTCATCTTTTTGGGCTTAACATTTACAGAGCTCCCAGCGGCATTAAGAACTTGTCCCATTCCAGACAGAAGAGATTCGGCGCTGCTAACCACTGCGTCGTAGCCAGCAGAATCATCAGAACTGCTCTTTAACAAGACTGTCATTCTTGCAAAAGCCTCATTAGAAGCATTCTGTGAAGTGACGTTCATTAATAATTATTGTCATTTAAAACTGGAATATTATCTAATGCAGTTCAAGAGCTTTCACTGGCCACACCACGCTAGTAGAAAATGTTTAATTAGACAGTCGTGTCTGCAAGTATTGACCTGAAGCAGGCGCCCATGGGCTCCTGCCTGAAGCAAGCAGTGGGCTCACGATTCCTGTCGTCCAAACAGTGAGCTCTCACTAACATTCCGAATACTGTCATGTAAGAATACGTCGCTATTAGCTTGCTTAAGTCAAGTTACCTAGCAACGTAATTGACAAGAATCGCAACTTCTTAGAGACAGGAATTCCAAACGAGAGCCTAGGAAAGAGATCTTTGCCCTCTGTAGTATTATTTGCTTAAGGTAGTGCGTCTTTAAAAGGTCGATGACACTCAAAGTGCTTATCGTCAAGGAAAAACGAACCAATGCGACATTGCTTTTTCATCATGCGGGAAATATCTGGATAACAATTTTATTTCAAAGTTTAGCTGTTCAGAAAATTTCTTTACATATGAACAGTATTATACCATAGCTGTTGTTGATGTCTCATCCTTAAACATCGAAGCACTTGCTATCATGTCAGCGGACTGCTGCAGACCCTCTAGTGACGTGACGGGAAGTGACGTTGCTGCTTGAATGATTGCTGTTCTTACCTGTACAAACCATGAGAATGTACCTTTTACTTACACTGTAAGGACTTTAACAAACGTTTATGGAGTTTCTACAAGTGAATATATAAAGGATCTCACACATTCACAACGCGAGCAGCTCCCAGTTGGCTTGATTGCTCAACTGTAGAGCACAGATCAGTCGGTATCGTAGAGGTCATGGGTTTGAATCCCGCAGTTCAAGCATGAACGTTTTTTCATGCTTTTTACAACTGCTTTTGAGTTGTGTACATAACTACGATGAACAGTCATGCCTTTACATCTTGTGGAAATATCTAGATGAATGTTTCAATAGCTACACTATATAACGTCTGATAGCTACAAAGTACCGCATTTGTTTTATTTTGCAATGTGGTTGGCTTAAGTCTTTATGTCTATTCTCAACCTTAAGGGAGGGGGGGGCATTTTTACCGCCTTTCTCTTTTCTTTCCTTGCATCCTTTCCCTCGGTGTCGTTGGAGGACGTTTTAGAGCTCTGTGAGTTAAGCAGTGAGTTGACAGCTCCTGCCATCCTCAGGGCTGCTTGGCTATCTCCTATATTGACCAGCTTACTCAAATCACTGTTTTCACCTGAAGTCATGTTGGTTAGCATATCACCTAGTTGCTCCTCCTCTATCTCAGGTTCTACTGACTGAACCAAAGAAAGTTTCGTTTGTTACACAGCCTTTGCTTTAAGAGAGTATCAACACTTCTTAAAGTACTAAGTGCCATAAATTGAACGCAGCATGTGGCACATCTAGCTATTCCAGTGATCATGGCAAGTGATCCTGGGCGTGGATCATTCAGTGTATTAATGATAACAGAGCATTGAAGCAATTGACTTATTTTATTTTGTTAAAAAGCAGCTTTTTACACTTTGAAAATCCAAGTACCCCATCTTTCAAAACCAGTGTTAGTTTTTTTCGCATTTTTACTAGGCAAACGCCCAAAAAATCGCGCCACGGCTTGCTCATTTTTCCTTCTTTTTTCCTTCATTTTTCCTTCTTTTCCTTGAAGGAAAATTCTTACCTGCAAAAGTAAATCATAGTCGGCCGTTCCTTTGTAGAAATCCAACACTTTTATGTATATCTCTAGAGTGTAATCGCGCGCTGGATTTCCCAGAGGAAGCTCAGAGTACGTGGAATTGTGAAATCCGTAGTCAAATAATACCAGCTTCCCTTCATCATTTTTGTAGTAAAATTCGTAGCTCAGTGGCATGTCGGGATCTTTCCAGCCTTCGCACCAAATATGGAACTTAGTTAACAGTGCATCACCTCTCGTAGGCGAACTGAAGCAGGCCCCTCCCATCGGGACTTCATTTGTTAAGAACACGCTCTCAGTCTTTCCGATTATCCCCTTTTCCCTACGCCCATACAGACGAACAAGGTATTCGCTAGACCCTTGGAGGACCTTCTTAGGAAGCGTGAACGCAGGACCTGTGGGATCCTTCACCTCAGATATAAAGGTCTGTCCGATCTCTGTTTGTAGTTGCCAAGACTTGTTTCCGACTTTTTTGTAGACTTGCCATTTGTAGATAAGGCGCCCAAAACATCCTTCAAAACAGCTAGCAATGAGGGAAAATCGCTTGGAGGGACAGATTTTATCTGCACAGTTCTGCTTGCAGCTGTGGAGAAAAAGGGTTTAAAATTTCAATTTATCTTTATATATGTTCACTTTTTAAAAGCATTTTGCTATATAGAGTCAATAAAATAATGTTTACTGTCATTCCTACCCAATTTATATTGCACCTCTATTAAGCGGCCAACCTCTATTAAGCGGCCACTTTTCAAAGTCCCCAGGGTGGCCGTTTAATAGAGGTCGGACTGTAGTTTGATTTGTGGAGCAAAACTAGCTGATATTCAGTACAGTTGTATTACCCCATTAAAATTGAGAATGAAATTGACAATGAAATGGATGAACAAAGTTGAAAATTCTTAATATTTGCTTTTAGGTTTACCTCAAGCTAAATAAGTGTAACAGGAGCCATATAGGCTCTTCTGATATATTGTAATGGTGCATGCGCTCTTGGTAAGAAATCAAAAATTCATTGTAACAAAACATCAAGTGCATTTCCAGCCCATGCATAGTTCTAACTCTAACACAGAGGGCACGTAGTTGAAACTTCGGGTTGATAATGTACAGAAAAAATGCAAAGCATCGTTGTCAAGTTTCTTAGGCCTTTTTGCATTAACAGTTAGTATGTGAAAAAATTTAGCTCAAAATATTTCACGGACGATTTATTTAAAATATTCTGTCAATGCTGTTTGCCGTTTTGGGGCACGAAGTTGTAATGACGAGATCACATCATTTGCCTTTGGCAGAAAAAGAATCAACAAGCGAGACCGTATTACAGGTGAATTCTTTCATTAGAAGGTACAATGAATATCCATGAATATCAAGAAATTTGGATACCGGAGATAGGCGATGAATATTATATGACTTGTTATAGTGGAGATAAATTACAGTTCTTGTTTTCTTGTTGTTATCAGTTATCACCTTATATCA
>Ga0126337_10000522_pt1 | contig 19796 bp, 18 predicted proteins | sample DipCmetagenome_FD_92527 | JGI IMG/M metagenome (GOLD analysis project Ga0126337, IMG submission 92527) | Coral microbial communities from La Bocana,Puerto Morelos, Mexico - Diploria C A metagenome | ecosystem: Host-associated > Invertebrates > Cnidaria > Coral | place: La Bocana,Puerto Morelos...
ATTTCCCAAGTTTGTTGCCTGACATAAAGACCTTAGAATGTGTGTACTGCTTGGATATAAGAAGCTATGTAAAGATAACTTAGAATTACTTCAATCAGTATGTTTACTTACAGGCTGCCTCATCCACTGGCATCTAAAAAATTAAAAAGCAAAGCTCTCAATGGATAACTTGGATATAGCCACACAAAGGAAAAAATAAACAGGAGGAGTCAAGGTAGGGAAGTGGGAAAGAGCAGAACAAAGGGACAGATGTTGAATGTAGGGAGAGGAGGACAAGGAAGGAAAAAAGAAGGGGATTTAGATACAAAGTAGTGAGAGAGAAAAGAGCGATGGAAGAGAATTTGGAATAGAAGGTGAAATAGGAAGGGAGGTAAGGGAGGAGAAGTGGAGGAGAAAGAGTAGGTCAAAGAAGAAGGAGGAGGAACCAGGATGGTTGAGTGGTAGATACAGGTTTTCTACTCTGACCAGGGAGCTTTTCACCACAGTCCTGATTTTGACTCCTTGACTTCACTCTAAAAATATCCACCTGGTCTACCCTCTTATCACTTTTAATTGTTATTAACAACCACCCAAATTAAAAGGTTTTTAAGGGCACTTTTTATGTAAGTTCCACTCATTTTATTTTATGTTCCAAGTCCAGAGTGGTTTTATACCTCACTTTCCAAAATTCCTCCAATCTTACTAAAAGCTGGCATCTGTATTCCATACTTTTCCAGCTCCTTCCTCATGGCACTGATCTGCTCATCTAAAGGCAGAAACATTTGATTTGTAAGACATCAAAAGGAGATCTTCACAGGATACAGGTAAACAAAGCGATAACTGTATTTTCCTAATACATAAAGGCACAAACTTACCAGTAAATTTTGCCTTGCCATAGAGATCTTGTATCTGAGGTGCTAATCCTAACTTGAACAGGAACAAACTAGATGAAAAGAACACAGTAAACTGTTACTTTGGTCTTGGATTCAAAGTGTTGATACTTGCACAAGATGTTTCAATAAGAGTACTGTAGTCTTCAAGCAGCTAAAAACACAAATTTAGTTCACACTGAATAATCAAGCCCAAAATACATGTTAAACAAAATTGCTTTAGGCCAACTTGTGATATCTGAAACGGTTATGTTTCATGTAATATATGTGCATGACAACACTGGGTAGTCAAGAGGATTTTGAAGGGTTTGTATATGTTGTAGTTAAAAATTAAACTCGGGTAAAAACTACATTCCTTTGTCTCTTAAGGGTTAGAAGACAAAGGAAATTGAGAATCAAACTAGGTTAAAATTATTTTTACCTGAATTTAATTTTTAACTACAACATACACATAATATTAAAAATTAAACTTAATTTCTATCAAGAGACCAAATCCACATTTTTATTTTATTTTATCTTTCTTTCAATGAATTCTAATCTGAATTTGTTTTAGCTACACTTCATAAAGTTGTTTAGATGTACAGTACTCAGATTACTGCAGGTCCACGTCAGCCATGTGGCTGTCTTTAATATATTTAACCTGCATTATCCACTAAAGGATTGATTGATTGATCGATCAATTGAAACAATACCGGTCAAAAGTCTTGAGAAAGTTTACCTTTGTCCCCACCTAGATCACTTTCCACCCTCAACAGTTTGTTGACAGAAATGCTTATTTTGATCAGCCATTATCTAGGTCCAATATTTCATCACTGCTTTGAAGTGGGGAAGACAGGTCAAAGAGCAGTTTTAAAAATTGAGAAGTGACTCTACACTTCAAAAGAATTTGTCACAAGTTGGGACTTTGCCAAGATCCTGAAGGACTTTTGGCCTAGATTGTGGCTACTGATCATGAAAAACTGACTGAGTACTTGTAAAGGCCGAGTCATTCTTATCAGAGTTCTGTCTTGTTTCAGTTCCTTCTTGCCTCTACATATAATTATTTGTACATAAAGCCTGTGCTGAGCCATTATTTCTATTTTTAATATAAGGAGACATATTTTGGACATTAAAACATGATTAATGGGATTTGTAACATTTGCAATTTATTTTACCCACGCAATCGGCTGACAATTTAACCCTGTGACCAGGGTTGGGGTGATAACTAGTTTACATTCCACTAAACAAAACAGTATTTCAACAATAGACCTGGATATCTTCCAACAATATTACACAAGACAACAGATCTCTTCAAAAAACATGTATGAACCTAAAATTAGACAGTGACTCACAGAGAAAAAAATTTCCCCCTAAATAGAAATTTTATTCATGCAATACACATAGATTGTTTCCTCTCGGAGATTCTAACATCCTTTGACCATTCTTCTTTAAAAACTTATATTTTCCACAAAAAATGCAATCATCATTTACTATAATATGCATTTGAAAGAAGGTAATATTAATTATTCTAATCTCAATCACTTTTCTCACCTCAGTGCATGGATGCAGTATATTAGCTTTGGCATATTTTTCCTGTCATAAATATCCGTTGTTTCTGGGAAGAAGACCTTAACGACACAACGCAACATCTATTGTTAGCATATTTTAAGAAAACGTTCAATCAGTGTTAAGTACGCAGCAGTCGAAGAGTAAAAATTTAAGTGAACCTTGTGCTCCTGACTGAAAGCGTTTCAGATAAGAGAATATGAAGTCCTACAGTTAGCTTAATTTTGCATATAAAATTCGAAACGCAGTCAGTGTCACGCAAGTTATAGACAGTAAACCATTTGTAAACATCGGACACATTAGTCTACAGTTCGATGTACACAGAACGAGTACGTGCTAATAACAAATAAAGCGGCTTAAATTATATTTTGAATAACAAGTGCAAACCTTCGGAAGTCCAACTTTAGCGCAGCTGTTCATGAAGTAATTAATGTTATCCGTGTGGCGAAAGTGAAGTCCCCGAGACTGCAAAACAAATGTGAGCTTGAGTAACACGTACGCTTAATTAGTTGCAAGCTTTAATTTTTGTTTAGGACTTCGACAGAAATTAATACAACGTCAAATGTAACAAAACAAAAAAGTCTCAAAACGGAAACATAATATTCTGCCTGAAGCAGCACTCACGTTCAATACTTTAAACTCTTTATCAAATATTTTGCGAAGGGGAACCGTCTCAGGGGAAAAGAAATTTCCCAACTTTGCCAAGAACACTCCATTTCTGAAGGCCTCTTCTAATTCAGTTGTGGCTGGTAAATCCTCCTTCAGACATGCTTCCATCCAGCTAGACATGGGACAAAGAGTCGTGATTACTATTTATAAATAGGTGTACAGCATAGAAATTGATGTTCCTCCTATAAATACAACCCTAACACTAATGTCGCTAGGGTGGGGAGAAGATAGTCTTAAGCCGAGCTTACACTTTTGCCTCTTCCAAGTGGCATAAATATTGGTAAGCCATCTGTTGTTTTCGTTGTTCGTCCATTTCAGAACCCGAAGCTCTTTCGGGACTGGTGTCTGCAAAACGAATCAGCACAAAAATTGAAAGATAAACACCCAAGCTCACGCTAAATTCATCGAAGAACATATTTGATCGCAAATTAACTCAAGGTTAGAGCGCGAATGTGTTTACCATCGCCCAGGTAGGCTCCTGTAGATTCATTCCAGCGCCCATCTTCTTGTTCAACGCCGATTTCTGGGGTTGCCATCCTTCATCGAAGAAGAACTCGCTCTCCTAAAAAAAAGAAAGTTTTACGAAGAAGGGGAGGCACCTGATCATGCAGTATCTTGCGTTCTGCGTTCCTGCGAAAAGTGGAGGGAATTTCGAAAAACAAGGCGAAATTATGGGATGAGATATGTTAGAACCCAAGCCTCTTCGAGACTTGCCCGTACATTGCCCGTGCAAACAAAACAAAATTCCCATAGCGATGAATAAATTGCGTGGCGGAATGTTGAATGATCATTTCTAACTTTGGCCCAAAACCAAAGTTTAATCCTTTCTCGAAAACAGGCGGTTACTTTAAAAAATTATGGAGAGACCTCATTCTAAAGATGAAACGACGCTTCCAGCTATCGTCAATAATAACACAGATGAAAGATTAAGTCGCATGGAGAATTTGGAAGATCGCTTAGCACATCAGGAAAAGACTACAAGATCCCTTGTTGACAGGGCGCTTATGGTAAAAGAAGATATTATTGAGAGTCTGAGCATTGCTCAGATAAGCTGGCAAGGCGAAAAGAAAGCAAGGAGCTTATTACAAGAACACATACGAACAATTACAACTGTTGTCAAAAGATTGAGTCGAGAAATTGAAGGGTTGGAGAGCGAGATCAGGTCAAGACATAGTCAAGTGGAGGGACAAAGTACAGCTGTGAAAAATTTGGAACTACATCATGTAGCTGGAGTCACGGATCTGAGAGGTCGTGTAGCAAGATGTGATGGGGTAATACAGAGGCTTGTATCCGATATGAGGAGCAATAATGAAGTAATTAATGACTTCAAGCAAAAGCAAGAACTGGCAATTAAAGATTGTCGTGATCAAATAACCTCTCTCGAGAAGAGTATTTCTAACCTGACGCTGAAAATGGAAAAACATGTGATGGATCAGGCAAACAGCATCCAGAGATTAAAAGGAGATTCGGATCAACTCGTTGTGCAACTTGATTCCAAAACAAAAACTGTAGCTGAAGACATTCGAGGTTCAATTTCATCAAATCGTTTGTGGGCTGAATCAGAATATTTCAAACTTACTCAAGATTTTCAAACAAGGCTTGAACGGTTTGAGGGTCTCATGGTTGAACGTCAGGACAAATTAGAGAGAAGGGTTGACCATTACTTGGCAAAGGTAGATAGACTTTTGGAGGAGGAGAAGAGCAAGTATTACAATATTTGGGAGGTTAGACTCAAGGAGGTCAGATCTGAACAGGAGAAGACTATGCAACAGTCTCTGGCACAGATGAGACATGAATACAGGCAAGGATTTAACAATGTTCATGAAAGCATCTCCAGTCTTCAAAAGGTGTTTCATGCAAAATTGAAATTGCTAGAAGACGACTTACGGAAGGCCATTAACAATGTTTTAAGAATGGTAGTCCTTGTTTGAGAAGTTTCAAGACTGTGGCAACTCACAACTGTGCAACAGCAGTCTGCAAGCCATGGGGTTTGAGGTGGTGAAAGTTTTCACATCTCATGGGTCCTTTTGTTTTCATGTTGGCCTCTTCCAAGAGACTATTTCTTTTGCAAAAATAAGGGTGCCTTCCACTAGGTTATCAGCATCCAAGATCACCCATATCATGGTGTATCAAAGTCGTCAGTTCTTCTTATGTGCCATGATCCAAATAATATTGAAATATGAACAGTGATCATTCCAAAGGAATGCACCCCCAGTCTCAAAACTATGGAGAATGCTCAGAATTTTAAACGACCCTCACATTTATGATCTCAAAGGAAATGTGTCTTTTTCTCCTGTATATAATGTAATACACGGTGTACCAATAGTACTTGTGTGTGTGCACTGCACAGTGGGTTTTTGTCGTTACAAAGGAAGCCCAAGCATAACACAAGTTTGTACAGGGTGTTGAATGGAGTCAGGTCACTGCATTTTTTTGTTGAAGTGAAGTTTTCTTCAATGTTTTTTAATAATTATATAGAGAAAAGAAAACGTGACTTCCACAACAAATTTGATAAATTTAAAAAATGCTGTTTTAGAAATTTCAACTCTGAGCTATGTAGTGTTTTCTGCAATTTGGTCTATAATTTTATTTTGCCATTTTAAGTGTGACATCTCTGGGTAACCCATGAAAAGGTTATTGTTGAATTGCTGCAGTCTTTGCCAAAAGATAGTATGTCACTTTTTTTTGTAGAAAGTTATGCTTGGTGAAAGAACAATTTTTGCAAGACATGTCCACTGGCATAACTGCAACAAAATTGGGACATAAATTACCTTTTGAAAAAGACCACTGATCACATCTACAAACTCAAACACTATTTAGTTTTCTTTTATATGTTTTCTTTTACTGTTATATATTTGGGATTTTCCATGTATGTGAGGCTTGGGGTTTCTGTTGTCATGGGAGTGAGACTAAAAAGAAGGACATTTTATGCACAATATTTTGTAACAACAGAGTAATTTATTCTTTATTATTTACTACTGTATTCACCATTTATTAAATTTCTTCATATTGTTTTTATTATAATTTATTGTCTTTCTCTTGTGTTTGAACCATGCTTGCTTTTTCCCTACCCCCCCCCCCCAAAAAAATTTCTTTTGTTTAATCTTTCCTTAATTTTGCCCTTTTTTTTCTCTCCCTTTATTAATTTTTTTTTTTTTTCTTTTTGTTGGACCCGGCTTGCTTTTTCCCCCCCCCCCCCCCCCCCAAAGAAATTGCCTTTGATTAATACTTACTTAATTATGGCCTTGTCCTTTCTCAGCCTGATTAACTCTTTTGTAGTTAACAGTGAGCAAGTTCCAATTTCTTTTAACCACACATGCATCTTAAGAGAACCAAAGAATTGTTCACTTCAGAAACAACAACAGACAAGTTTTGAGTTGACAAAGACTGGCAAATAAAAAGTCTAAAGGTGCTTTTGAACAGAGGTAGTCTCCATCTTGAGAACTTTTAAACTAATTATTAAAAAATAATCGTGGACAAGTCTATGTATTGTTTCATCTTACGCTTCATCACTTTTGTACTGGTGTTTTGTGAATAAGTTACTTCAGGTAGAGACCAAGACTTTACAGGAGTCTTCAGTCTTCAGTCTTCACTCTTCTTCACTCTCAAAGTTGACTATTATCAATTGATAATGAATAAAAATGATACAGATTTTGTGCCACTGAAAACGTGAAGGGTTGTGTGAATATACTGTTGGTAATGTAATAACATAAATATATACTAGATGCGTAAGTCATTTTTTGGCAATCGAATGAACAAAAACGGGAAAACAAGCTAAGCAAATGAACCAAGGGAAAATAGGAGAGAGAAGAGAAAAACTGCCTTACCCTGCTTTCCCTTGGTTTGCTTCAACACATGCCAGTGATTTTCATGCAGCTGAACTATACTTGCAGTTTAAACACAACTTTTTGTTTTTCAGAAAACACACTCAGCTGACTTAACTGTTTACCTCACTGCTATTCAGAAGAATTTTGCAATTCATCAAGTGAAAATAATACTGTTTCTGTTAATTCTATGTATGCTGGTCACTTGAGAAATGAAAATAGCTACAAAAGCTTCCCTTAGAAAAAAGGGCCCCACTGAATAAGCTAGACATGACTGAGTTTGTTCAGATTATAAAAGATGCAAAACAAGCCACATTGCACAAACAGTTTTTGGTTTGTCTGATTTTGGAAAAATGCTAGTTACTGATGCATTGATTTTCATTCCTCTAGTGACCAATGAGAGAATTTCAAAAGGAACTGTTACACTTGAGGATGAATACTGGTCATAGGAAATTGTTGGACATTATCCCCGTGGAAAAATATGAATCTCGAAAATTGTAATTGTCAAACCAGACAGTGAACATCCCTTCTATTGCCCAGATTCATAGAGAAATTTAATCCACCATTACTGCAGGGCTTGCTTGATTTCTTTAACGAGCATCGAGCTTATAGCCATCTTTTCACAATTCACTGTAATTGAGCTGCCCTGTCCATTAGCAGGCACTTTAATTGTCACCAGAACATGTGTCCCTCCAGAAATTGTACGTGCCGCAAATCGGTATGTGGACACTGCTTCAGCAAGGGATGTGGCCCCTATGTAAGTAACAGCTGCAGCCTCCTTTACTTTTGAACAGACAACTTCTTCAGAAGTAAGCTTGCTAGGAATGTCTAGTTTGCCAGAACTCTCATTTAAGCCTCGTAGTTTACCTGCAAGGTATATGTACAGACATAATCCTATCATCAATGCCATTCTAAACAGTGCCACAACTACTACATATAAAACTTTGTACATGCACTTTTGTATTTTGAACGAAAGCTCATCTGACTCTTAGGTACAACATGTTTAAATGAAGTGTTGATTTGATTTAAGCCAATGATCAAAGACCCAAAAAACAAAAACCCAGAACACCTTAAGATCCTCATCACAAAGTTACTTTTTCATTCTTTACTGCAATAAATGTACAAGTGAATACTTTGGCATAATGCAGTCAATGCATGGTCATGCCATTTGACTTCTGTTGAGATCATCTGTGGATTGTTATGTAAAGAGGTATGGGTAACTGGAATCTCTTTGTTAAATACAAACCCTGTTTGGCCAGGAAGTCAGCTTCTGCCATGGGACAGCCTTGTAATAATTCACCAACTGGAGCCTTGATGCTAACTGGAAACTTGCTGGTCTGTGTACTGAAAAATTAATGACAGCCTAACAATAACTTTTTTTGTCACAAAGTACAGTAACAATAGTTGTACAACAACTTACACGACAGTTTGCACGATACAATCAGTAGAAAAAGATGGTATGCTAGTACTAGACTTAAAGTGGTATTTGTATGGCATTTTTAATATTTGTTTTCAAGGACTAAAATTTGGAATTTAATTGATAAAAATATTACGACAATTTCCCTCAATAGATTTTAGGAGAATATAAAAATAGTCCTTGCTGTATATTTTGTGTTTTATGTGTTTCTTCTGTACGTGTGCTTTTTCCTTTTTCTTCTCCGACCATAGTAATGTAGCTTACCTTACGTACATTGGCCTCCTAACTTTCTTAAGTTATATTAGGATTTCAATACCCCTCTGTATTGTTTTTTTTTCTTATTATTTCACGTAAAATCTAAATGGGTAAAATAGAGTTGTTGTTGTTGACAAAAATCTTATCTTTCCTATCTAAGCCATTTTCAAACGTAAACAAGTAGTCTGTCCGAGAAAAAAAAATGCTGTGTATCATTTATTTTTCATTCCAGAGATATTGAGTTTTAAAAATATGCAAATTGGCATATACCGGTATGCTGGGTTCATCACACAGCAAGATTCTGTGCTATTTGTGGAAAACACAGTAGCCAAATGGTAAGCACACTGGACTCTGGATCGACAATAATAATTGAGCCCTAGCTAGAGTAAGTATGCTATGTTCTTAAACGCAACAGTATGCTGATTGCGTCACTCTACCCAGGTACATTACATAACCCTGTAATTGACTAGTTTTCCATCCAGGAGGGGGAGAGTAAAAATATATCTATTCCAAAGAAACTGGAATATGTGCAGGACATGGCCCAATGCAAACTTAACTGATAACAATAAATACAATTTGACATAGAAAGTCTGAAGTTAAACCTTTTTTTAACTTTTTCACCATTTCAGAGATAAACAGTGCATCAATTAAAGTGAACTTGATAAGTGCTAAATGAGATTTTTTGAACACAAGTAAAATTTTCTTACCACAAGTTAAATCCAGCTGGCTGGGTTGTGTCATTGAAGTCAATTCCTATGGTTACAGCAATTGTTGCGCCAGGTGCCAGTGATGCTGCATGACAAACAGAGAATCACAGTCATTTTTATTTTGCCCTCAAGAGTCTTCCCCTAATAAACACCATTTCATACCAAAACTAAAGAGTTGTTCATCATTAATTTATCCCAAAAAGTCAAGAAATTTCATAATGGATGTTCATTTGAACCTTACACCTGGTTTGACCACTGGTGACTGCACCACTTGAGTTTTAAATTTCAATACTTGTCTGGAGATGCATGGGTACACATTTGTTAGGATGTCACTTTCATTAAATCAAACAAAGTTTATTTTATTATTTGGACTGATTTATCGCAGTATTAGAACATTGTTGATGCACTAATGAACCTCACAATCTGTGTGTATTAGCAGAAGAAAAACTTTACAAGGGTAGAACTATTTGATATTGGTAAGAAAAAGGCAGAATGAGCTTTCATCCTATTGGCTGTAAAAGTAAGGGTTGCAAGACACACTTCTACTATAGTGTAGATAACAAAACAGAGATTCACTAACTTACCAACTGGTTGAAATTCATGCATAGTCATTCCTGTTGCTAATTTCTGTAAAACATTAATGGCATACTGAATTCAGTAAAATGTTCACAGAAATGCAAGATTTCCAATAAACTGAAAAAGGTAGAATTTTGTGTTGATTCTAAATAACTCACCTTCTCACCCACACAAATATTAGCAATAGGAGCTTCAGAGTTGTTGGCTAACATTACTTCCACAGCCACCATTGAAGTAGAATAAATACAAGGTCCTCTAGTAAACTTGTAACTGCCACTTAGCCCTTTGCCTTGCATTCGGTGGAGTAGTTCATGTGATTTTGCAGTTGAAAAGCTTGGGCTAAGCTGTTTAAAAAACAATAGTTTGCTTTGTTAGCCAGAAACAGGTAATAATGACATTTTCTAGAGCCTGCTGTCCAAGTGAGATATATTGCTTGTTACAGTTACTTCCAGTTTATCATGTACTTTAAAGACTGGTGTGCCACTGATTGAATAGTTAAAATTTCAGATATAAGACTAAACACTTGGTTCTATTAATTTCATTGACAACTACTTCATATCTTATCAGTGATACACTATATATGCTGTAAACACCCCCACATAAGTGGTACTCTTTAGCTCAAAATTTCTGTATCATATCAGGGGTGTGGCTTCTCTGCGAGAACATCTGGACACCATGTTGTAAATTTACATAAATTAACACTTTCAGCAAAGGTTTACAGTCTGTATAGACCTGTAAAGTAAACTAGTAAGAACTTTACAAAACTATACCACACTACAAATTGATCATTGCTTTTCCAAGTTTGGTGGCTCCTAAAAGAGCCGGTTTTGTTCATATGCAAATGCAATCAATGCAACCAAGGATGACGACATATGGGAGGAAGAAACTGACCTATTTGATGACTTAGATGATGATCTCTACTACATAGACACACACAAAAATGAACAGGCAGGACTAATTCATGCATATTGAAGCTTCATATCTCAGAATGAGTAATTACAATTGTTAAATAAAGTGTAATAACTCACTGGAGCTATGACAGTAGGTGCATCGTTTGCAAAAGATAACGATTCAATCTCAGAGGCCAGGCTTGGCGACAGAATTTTACTGGAACTTGAACTTATACTGGGAGCTGCTGGTTCATTTGCTGCAACAGAAAACAGTATAACTGAAATTTTAAGCTACAGAACTGTTTTAAAATGAACAAGAGCTATGACTAAGAAAGGCTTGAGTTGACATGGAATGGATATAATATTTTATTATGATAGTAAACGCAGAATTAAGTATATTATGCTACAGATGTATATGACAGTGAACTACACATTATCAGGTGAAGATGGTTTGTAGTAGTAGCTGAGTTAATGAAAACAAACATAATAACAACACCTCACCAACAACTCACAAACACTTTGCAGACAAAAAGCTATCTGTCTGCCAACAATCAATGACATTTTTGCTAAGATTAAACAGAAGTCTTGACTACATACATTGCAGTCATGTTTTAAATTTATTTTGTTTCCCTTTGATTATTGATGAGTTTGATAATAACAAAATATTAACTAAGAGACACTGGGTCGATAAGGCAAGGCCAAGACCAAGCATGCAAGGTAAATAAGTCATTTATTGTATGCTTTTTCCTTTATTTTTGCAGGTCCATAATCAGTCCATGGGCATTACAGGAGAATAATGCCCCACAATTAACCAACTCAGAATGTGTGCTACATTGACTACACACACAAGCCATACAAAAACATAAAATAACAACTGACTAGACCTACAGTCATCCAGAATCAGAAGAGTATTTCCCTTGTCTGGTACTGCTGTTTCACTGGATAGTTTTGCTGGATTGGAAGCCTTCACTGACGCCTTGGTAGGCTTCTTAACAGGAGTCTGACAAGAGATTTATTATTGATAATGCTTTATCTGGTCACACAAGTATATTTACAGACATAATATAAATACTTAGTCACGCATGTCATGTTCAGTATGAAGTAAGTGTGGAGTCAAGAGGTTTCTGATGAATAATAAAATATCTGATGACAATATTGTTTAAAGATCAAATTAACCTTTTCCTCCTCAGATGATATCCCTGAACTTTCCTCGCTGCTTTTCTCTGTCTCTGACTCAGAGGATGATTTCTCTTCACTTTCACTTTCATCACTCTCATCACCGCTATCACCTATTCAGAATCAAACAAAAACACCGCTTTGTTGGGAGGTAGTCACTACAAGTGTAGGTTTAAGTTCATTTTAAGTTCACACTATTAAAGTGACAAATGTGTCAAACATTTGATGCCAGGTAACTGACTTGTTAATCAAAAGTCAACATTTGATACATGTTCTTGGTCAAATCATATATCATCATTCACATGAGCAAAGAACTTTCAATGTCAAACCAAGAGAATGATAGGAACAAACTACTGGAAAATATTGAATGTATATTTAACAGAACATAACATTTTCCTTTCACTGTCACTAGAAGTCTCAAATGAATAATATAATTATACCCTTGCAGGACAGTAATACAGGTTTCTTTCAGAAAACAATTTTACGGAATGCATATTACAGTTACTTGACTTTTTTACTGTTTTTTTTAACCTTTCAAGACTATGTAAATGTAGCGATGTGAGAAACATGCATTATACAAATTTGCTGGTGCTGTTTTATGCAAACCATATTGAAAGTACTGCAAAGCTTTGGTATGCTTAAAATATCGCAACCTTAATTAGTAGAAAAACTAAGCACCTGTTTTAGTTGATGCCTCAGATTCACTTTTGCTCTCATCTTCATCTTCTTCAGATCCACTGCTACTTTCGCTTCCTTCCTCACTATCACTTCCTGATTCTGAATATCCAAAGATGTTGATGCAAAACATTAAATGGGAAATATGACTAAAAGCTGTGAATGTATATCATGTCCAATCTTACTAGCATTGTAGCCCTCCAGACATCAATACTGCATTACATTACATGCTTTCTCACAACTCTTCTGGTTCTTTTTTGGCTGCAATTTCACTGCTTAAATTAAGCTTTCATGCAAGAGGTACGGCTCAAATTTAAATATACCACCAAATTCCAGGCCTAGCACACTTTGTAAGTAGCAACCTGGTGCTGTTTTGGTGCTGGCAACATAAAATTCCTGAACATAAACATTTCTCAAAAAGAAAATGCAGCGTCAAAGATGTTGATTTTGGTTAACAGGCAAGGTACTTTAAAATACACTTAAATATGACAGAGTTGTGAAGCATCACATTGCTTTAATACTTGTTAGTTGGTGGTTTTTTTATGCTCGATATTCTCACTCCATTTCCTATTTTCCTTTGACTTACAAGGTAGACAGCCAGATTCTAAGAGATTGTTCAATTTTGGCCTTGAAAACTGACAGGAGCCACATTTATTCATATATTGGCATAAGATACCACCATCATTGCTTCAGAAAAAGCTATCTTAACCAGGCATATTTCCCTGTGGCAATTTGCAAATGAGTGAAAGAATTTCAGGTCTGTGTTTAAAATATGATTTGTAGTCAATTTACCAAAAATGAGGCAAATCAGGGCCAAAAAAGCCTAGTACAATTCAACATCTTTATTGTTTGGGGGGGGGGCTATTTTTGAACTTATTGTGATTCAGAGCAGTTTTTAAGGTTAAGATTTTGTCCTTACCTGATTCCGAGTCTGATTCTGATTCTGAGTAAAAGGTAGATTTCTTTGACTTGACATTCTTCTTCTTCTTTGATGAGCTTTGTTCCCATATTGGCTGAATCTTTACAAAATACAAATAAATCAATATCCAAACAATCTGACAGGAATATAGTGCTATTTTCATATCACTCAACTGATGCATAATTCAAGGTACATTAGGCAATTTCTCAAAGTGTGTAAACGAAATGACATCTCCCAAAAATCGATCAAATGCAACACATTTGGACCTCTTTTTTTAAGGCTAACCACAGAGCTTCATACAAAATATAAATCCAATATTTAGAGCAGAAGTCACATCCACCTTAGCTGGTGGGTCCAATTTCCTGGTCAAATTAGAATTTGGAGATGTTGGTTTTTGTGGGGGCAGGAAACCAGAGTACCCAGCAAAAAAACCCTCGGGGGAAGGCAAGAACCAACAACAACCTCAACCACATGTGGGCCAGAATTGACCCCCAGCCACACTGGTGGGAGGCAAGCACTTTAACCACTGCACCTCCCTGCTCCCAGACTCCATAGCAGTAGAGCTGAGTGTCTGTAGAATGGTGTCAACATCATATCAAGACTGAGATCCCATAATCTGATCTAAACTAACGCATAATTTCACTAAAAAATCTGTAAAAGAGGGAGGTACAGCTGACTTTCTATATTATAAGCTTGTCTATGTTATAGAGGTAGAGATTACACAAGTCTGTCTGTAATCTGTCTGGTACCAAGTCAATTGTCTATAATATAGAGTGTTATGGAAGTGCACAGGAGAGGTTCGACTATACCTATAGGTTGGAAATGATCTCCAAAGAGTGATCTTCATCAACATGTTTTCAATTTCTGCTTATTGACAAGCAGACAGGTGATTTGGCTGGAAAAGCTTCCCCGAGGGAGACTTTCTTGGTGTCAATCCAAATTCTCAGACTGAGGTCACGTGACTCATTGCACTGAGCAAAGAGAGTTAACATTCATTGGGTCTGACATGCAGCACAGGCAACTCCATGAGCTAGATCTGCTTGGTATTACAAAACATTTAAAGGTATATGGAAACAAACTCACTTCTACATTTCTAACAGAAGGATCTGGAGCAACCTCTGGGAACTCTGGCAGTTCCTGATAACCACCTGCTTTGAGGTTGATCATATGAGACAAGGAGCCAACTTGAAAACCTTGACGATCTGAAACACAAGCAATTATTAGAAATTGAACTTTCTTTAATTTTAAGATTAAAGACCGAACATACTTTTCTTGATTGTCTGAGCAAAATAATTTGATAAAAAGTGATGCATTTTTTTCAGTCTCTCAATGACTCCAATATTGTTTAAATGTGGTTGAACATGGCTGGTATTTGTGAAAGAGTCTGGATAATTGAAAGTCATGAAAAAATGAGAGGAGTAAAAATGGAAAGCTAAGTAACTGTCAGTACTACTACAGAAAATAAAATATGTTAAAACATATAGTAATATTATAATTCTTGCATCACAATTTTGCTGCTCCTTTGAAGAAGTATAATGTAATAACATATCATACCTTTAAATACTGATTGTATAACTGGTGGAGGTTTTGATGCCAAAAATATTTTCTTCACATGCTTACTGAGATGACCACCCTATGCAAAAGAAATGCAATAATAGTAATGTAGTATTACATTTAAGTATACTTGGTTTAATAGTAAGCTTGGAAAAAGTAGCTTGACTGTACTAAAACTCCAAACAATGAGGCAACCACCAAAACGAAAATAAAGTTAACAAAACCACCTAAAATTTTCAGCAGGTACATATGTCATAGCAGGAATATTTTGAGACAAGTTTGCATAATTTTACTGAGGTATGATAGCACTCCAAACACTGACTTGGCCAACTTTTGTGCCGCTATGAATGGTACCATTCAATCAGTATTACTAGAATAAGATTAATACTAAGCAGTTGCAACATCACGATCTACATCTTAATTGACTACATCATTAGACAAATGATATACATCCTAACACAATGAACACAAATAACATTTTTCAACACAACTCTGACGGAAAAAAATAATATAAAGGGTGGCTTAAAGTACATGTAGTTACCACATGTAGAGTTGTATATCTCTACTTAAAAATCAGACATCTACCGTGTCATTTGGAATCAGCAGTTGCCGCAGAAACCTTGCTCTGTCTCTGACATCGTAACTCTGATCATACTTCGCAAGGTTCAGCACATACTGACACAGGAGTTTGGTCTATAAATAACCAGATAGAAAAGGTTAATCAGAGGATCAAGTTACTCACAGTATTGATTGGAATCAGATGTCAGTCCATACTAACCTAAGTTCTGCTAAAGTTATGACATTATAATTTATAATTTATTATTATGAATTCACTATTCATTTATTGTGAGTGAAGGAAGACACCATAATAGTAAAATGTATTGCCAAGGAACACGACACAGTGACGTTAGCCTGACTAAACCCTGAGTTCAACACACTAACAACTAGACCACCATGTCCCAGCAAAACAATGGAGGCAGGGATATGCATCTTCATTGTATATTATAATATATTAGATAGCAAACTACACACGCTCTCATTGTTCAAAAACCCAGGTTTTATCAGAGTATTATAAAACATAGAGAAAGTGTGTTTTATTGTTTTTCGCCACATTATCTCTACATGACAAAGCAAATGGAGAAGGCTAAGCTGAGTGATTACACTGTGATAAAAAAATACAGACATTTGAGAACACTCAAGAAATATAGATAAAACCAACCTGCGGCTTGTGTTTTCTACATTTCCCTTGTGTTGTCAAATGCCTGTCGTGTTTTATCACAGTGTAATACATGGCTTAGGCTTCTTTATTTTCTTTATTGCCAGAAGAAGTTCAAGACCCATATTAAAATGGAGATCAAACTTAATAAGAATCATGTATGTCATGTGTGCTGATTATAAACAATTATTAGATTCGGTTTTTGTAATATCCAGAATAATGATTACCCGTGACCTTGGGTGTCCTTGACACGATTATTGTATAATCTGCAGTTATGACGTCACAGGCACTGATAACGAAAATTCACTGTACGTTTCCAGCCAATCAAAAACGAGATAGTGAGTTCAATGTATAATAATAAAAATAATCCACCCACCTGTTTTGGGTTTGTGATGAATAGCTTTGAGCCTAAATTAAGAATCTGCAACTTGACAATATCTTCCTACAGAAAAAGAATAAAATTCAGGACATTATCGATCATAGAATACAAAAACTAAAAACAATTCATCCAAGTAAATTTCAATAACAGTTTAGACAAGTCTTTATATCCATTCTGAACTGTCAACCTGCATGTATGTCAAGGCGTCAAATTATTCTTATTAAATTACTGGATGGGGTCTGATAACAAACTTCCAGTATGACCCCCGGTAGTACATACATGTACCTATTTGTATTTCATTTACATACAAGTGTGATCAGGACTGCTGATGGCTTAAAAATGTACCTAACATGGTTTTTCACTTTGTTAGCAGGATGTTCTCTCAGTCGGCTTCCCAAGGATTGTTCCCCCATTTTGCATCATTCAGTAACTCAAGTTTACAGGGTAACTTACTATTGCAGATGTAAGGTTATCACAAGAATGTGTCCTTGTCTGAAGCTTTAGATATATGTTTTTATGATTAAAAATGCAGAGAAAACCTGTCCAGTGATTGATAACCTCATGCCTTTATGCCATGGCCATTCATGCAAAGTGCAACATAAATCTCACCTCAGATCCAAATGTTTTTGCCATTTTCCTCAGGACATCTGGTGCAACCTTAGGGACCCTCTCACAATATTCTCCTAATAACCAAAGGATGCTTGCTCTGGCCATTGGAACCTGACAGAAAAACCCAATGTGATTGTTTAATACTACAATTGAGCATCAGAAAACACCCATCCAGACAGTTTCTGGTAACAACAAGTCTTGCAACACTTACTGTGATAGAATCCACTAATTTTGCCATATGGCTAATGATCTCTGAATTCCCCTTTGGCTGCAAAAGAGCAGTGGACAGACAATAAATTGAGAAAAAAAATTTCAGCTTCAAATATGTAAATGAGGATAGAGGTCTAAGCATTTCTTCCAGCTATCAAAATGAACAAAACTAACAAATATTTCTGTTATCCTTTCAGATAATAGTGAACTGCCAAGCTGTAGGTTAGCGGGGAAATCCTGATGAGTCTTGTAAAAGCAAACACAAATGCCACACAATAAAAAACAAGTTGGAAAGGGTTTTTAGTGTGTGATCACTGTAGCTGACCTACCGGTACTTAAAACATAAAGAGTAAAATAAAGAATAATGTCTCAAGCACGTTTATATAATTATGCTTTAGCAGACTAATGAATTCAAGTGTTCATTGTAAAGTTGTATTTTCTATGAAACAATAGAAATCACGATTTTGAAAAGAATAGCAAGACTAGTAAAGTAACTTACAGATAAGTTTAAGAAGTATTTTTTAAATTTGTCATTCTAATGGAAGTTGACCGTCTCTAAATAATTATGAATAAACTGAACTAATTCCAATCTCACCTTGAGCTGAAGAAGTTTCTTAATGACCACCACACTTTCTGCCACCACAACCTCTGTTGACAGAAAAGTTATAATACACTACTAAATTGACAATCATCTTTTCCGTTGATCATGGTTGAACTATTAATTAATTAATTGAAAACAGTTTGCTGTCAGTGTTGATATTTCAAAAGTGTAATTGTTTTTTCTACTTACAATGGCATCATAGAATGATGTAGAAAATACTTACCATCTCTGTTGGAAAGAAGTCGCACAAGGCCTGCTAAACAGGTATCTGTAACCTCAGAAATATTTGATGCACATCTTCCAATAGCTTGAATTGTTGAAGCTACAAACTGTTTATCTGGACTGGAAATGTAGCTCTAAGCAGAAAAAGACCAGTTTAGAAAACAGAAATTTATTGTCAGTTACTTTCTCCCTAACACATAACAGAAAAATAATTATGACCTGTTTCCTTTTCGACATGTTTGCACTCTTAAGAGAGATTTTTTTTTTTCAAGTGTAATCTCAAGTCTTTCTCTTCTCTTATCTGAATTCAGTCTTTACTGCATTCATAACATGCAAATCCCAAAGTTCAAAACCTCACTAAGGTTTGCCTTCTTTGCTGTCATCAATCATTATGATAGTTACAACGACAACCACAGTGGATCAAAATGTACCAATAAAAACAAAGTGGATAAAAAATCTCCCAATCATAACCTCAAGAAATGACTTTTCTGTTTTCTACAGTTAAGGTCTGTCAAAATGATTTCAAGACAGCAGTGAAGTTAAGCAAAGTTCACATGTTATTGATAGGGCCAGTAAGACCAAGGATTATAGTGCTTGCATAAATGAATAACTTACATTCATATGTCAATCTAAATACCTGAAATTCTCTCAGTATTGTCCCAATACTAGTTTCACCTGCAATATTTGTCATAATTTCCAGCTGAAAAAGAAACAAAGCAAGAAAAGAGGATTACATGAAGTACATGTGAGTACAGGGACCAGTCCTTGAAGGTGTATAGACAGGACAAGAAACTGATAACAAAGCCATACGCCAAAACTGTTATTGACTGCTACCAGCAATACCACACTTGGCAATAATTGTCTGAAATTTGTTGTACAGCTGTTACTAATGGTTATCATTTCTAAAGACTTTGAAAGAAATAGACAGAAACCTAAATCCTAAATCACAACTACAACATTTTAAATGGATACTTCAAACACTTATTTTCCGACTTTAGAGAAAACAGTAATGAAGCAATGATTTACAAAACATACATGTAACAGTCAAGATGGAAAGTTGGATAATAAAATGCCATCTGAAACCAACAATATTATAATAGGCCATTTTCAATATGTTAAAATTCCAACCTGGAACCTTAGAACTTTGAAAATTATGGGAAATGTCCTATTACAACAACTTGTACTTACAAGAAGTGGTAAGCAGAATGTTTACCTTTAACAGACGTATATGAGTTGGATCACTTGAGTGAACAAAGAAGCCCTTAAGGTATGGTTCAAACATTCCCTGCAAAACAAACACAATCATTAAAAACAAAAAAAGCTTGCTGGTCGATCTTGCAGTAGAGAGAGAAATTCAGTTCTCATGCAGTGAAGGGGGAGTTTAGGTTTGAGTTTACATGGATGCAATAGATGCAACAGGTTTTACACAAAAATAATGAAGCCATATGTTGCCATGTGAAGCAAAAGCTTTCCCTCCCTCCCA
>Ga0126337_10000523_pt1 | contig 19754 bp, 14 predicted proteins | sample DipCmetagenome_FD_92527 | JGI IMG/M metagenome (GOLD analysis project Ga0126337, IMG submission 92527) | Coral microbial communities from La Bocana,Puerto Morelos, Mexico - Diploria C A metagenome | ecosystem: Host-associated > Invertebrates > Cnidaria > Coral | place: La Bocana,Puerto Morelos...
GGTTCCTGTTATTTGTCATTATCACTGTTTGATTTCTTGTGCTCTAGACTTATTATTAATGTGCGATAGATCATGCTTTTAAAATAAGGTCAGACCCAGCATTGTGTTTTCCCGTACCTTTTCTTCAGAAGGACAGAAACTCCGAAATATCATCGCGGCCCACCCTTTGTTGCTGTAGCCAGAAGGCAAGAAAGTTCAAACATGTATTCGAACCCTGGGTACGCGACAAACAAGTCCCTAAGAAATGGAAGAACGAGGCACATGAACGAAGAAGATCGAAAAGGAGCAAGAACTAGAGAAAGTGGAACTTCTGTGGATGCTTTATATTATTAGCATTTCTACCTTGTTCCTCTTTCTGTTAGCCAATTCAGAAACCTCACAGAAAATCTAATTGAAGAGAAGACAAATGTTAACAGAGTTAATTTCCCATGCAGGCCTTTTTTCAAAGGTATTCGCTTTGAAGTTTAGACAAAGTACCTGGCTCTCCAACAGAAAATATGACCAAGAGCATTTCGTATTTTTTTTTTGTTGAGGATAAAAAAACGCGCGAAGCCGTTTGGCCTGTCCACGTGACAAGGATCTGCATCACAGGATTGGCTATTGCTAGATCACTTTTGGATTTCCGAAGCCTGGAGTGGCATAAAAGAACTTTAGAGGGATTATCTTGGAAATGAGGTCTATACGGGAATAAACTCTCTTACCCTTCATAGTGTCTTTTCGTTATCTATAGCCCGTCGCACTGCCAGTCCAAGAAAGTTTTAAATTGTCGGGATTGCTATATATTTTGGCTGGTGTTAAAATGGTCAGTTTGACACGGGCCATAGTAGTACTGTAGAGGGTTTACAAAAGGCTTTGATATTATGTTAAGTGAGTGCAGTCGGTTCCCAGACCAAAGAGAGTAAGAGGCATAGTCACTGAGACTTAAGGTGACTGAAAGGCCTCTGTGGCAACCTTTGAATGAGTCGTCAATCAAAATAAAAAAAAACGGTTATAAAACGGATTTGAATTTTCTGAATGAATATCTATCTGTTAACCAAGGGAAACGCTTCAGTCAAGCACGTTAGGAATGACAACAAGGATCTGAAGGTAATTAGAAACTGTTTCCGACGTGTACTTTAAAGAGACAAATAACAAACTCAAAAAGATAAATCAAGTGGCTAACATGTTTTAGAGACAGAAAAAGTCAATGACACGCTTCTCTCATTAGACGAGAAAAGCTATTTACTTTTAATACTAATTTTTAAACGTTATAGCAACATCTTTAACATGTAGATCACGTCTTCTAAAAACAAAACGAAAAAAATAGCTACCTTTTTGAGCTTCTCTGTAATTATTTTTCTAGTGATTAAGACGGTCTTATTGCAAGGCTGAGGCCCGTGAAAGTTTGTTTGCCTATTGATGCAAAAAGTACTTTGTACTCATAAATTGTAACAAATTAATATATATCTCAGTTGATTAATGAGTGAATTTATTGCCAGGGTATAAGCAACGGATTAAAATTTGATTTTCAGAAAAAAAGACGACAGTTCTCCGAACTAATCTACAAATATTTATACTTCCACATTCGTTCCCCCAAAGAGGTACTTTAAATGTTGAGAAAACGGCAAGGTAATAAAATAAAGAAAAACGTAAATTGCTGTTTTCCGAACAGACCCTCATTCAAAGTTTATTTTGAGTTTTTTACAATCCCGTTTGGTAGGCATATATACAAAAAGTAATAGGAATACTGTAAGAATGGAGTAAAATTTGAAAAGCTGATTCTTGCTAATATATAATATATTGTTTTTGTAAACTATGAGAAGATAGAATTTTAATTTTTAATCTGGAAACGATAATCAAGGGAATTGTACGTTTTGTCACTGTTATCATGAAAGACTTGGATATCTTGTTATAGAGGCCTTATTTGGTCCATCTCTCAAAAGTAGCCTTTGTCACGCCATATGAACTGGTCAGGACGAAATTCCCAAGTTTAAATATCTCATAGAAGACTTGTATATCTTGTTAAGAAGTCCAGATGTGGCACTAACTGATCACTGCTGTAAATAATGAATTAAACTTACAGTTTGACTTGAAAGGTCTTACATGATGGTTGAAATTTAGGTTTGGAGCCTCATGATGAGCTAGGTACATCCAGTGCAAAGAAGTGAAACTGTTTATGAGCCGTGGTTAGGTAAAAGGTTAGGCTTGCGGGCGTCAAATAGAATCTCTGTACATTCGATGCAAACTGAACCAGGCTCTCTAATCATTGGATTTCTTACAAAACGTTTTACTCATGTGGCCAGCATTTATTGAAACAAAAGAAAGTGTTTACGTAAGAGAAGAGTTCAAGTCCCACAGGATTAGTTTGGTAGACCAACATGGCTGCCGTTTTATTGTTTTGGAACACCAATATGGCTGCCGTGACGTCATGTGAAAACGCTCCATAAAATTAGGTGGGGGGCCGGGGAGTCTATTGATAAAGTCAACACCATGATTGCTTCAGTTATTAAATATTATTTTTGATTTTCTTAAGAGAAGGAAGTGGATACAGATCCAAGATAAATATAATCATTTGTCTAAGAGTCTTATAAACCGAGTGATTTTTGACGCAAAAAAATGAATACATGTACCTGGCTATTGTTATAGAAAGCGGCGTGTCGCATTTGTACTCGTCCCATTCTCCCTCGCGGACATCAACTGAAATTTTGTCGTTTAATTAGTTTGTGAACTATTGCTTGGTCCACCGTCAACTGTTTGTTTAAGTACGGTCAAGTACGCTTTAAGGCAACGGGAAGATGAAAATGAAGACGGAAAGAATAAATAATCGGAGGTATAAGTCGAGTAGACTGTTTCTCTGAGCAAAACGGGAAATGGCAAAATAACAAAAAGCGTTTCGTGGATTCTGAACTTGTTGGTCCCTGCTGAATTTCCTGATGACAGATGCAATAAATATCGGCTTGCAGCGACTTTAACCAAAGAATGGTTAGCACCAAGAAAAAGTCTGCAGTAAGTATCTATCCATTTCTTTTATTCTCCAGCAGAAGTATTCTAAGAATATTCTGTCAAAAACGGACAACGCTTTCTAAAAGAGCACATTTTGCGTGATCCATATCATTTCTATATTTTGTCTTAGCAAAAAGCTCTTAAAGGTTGATGTCTTTCCTGACATAATAGGACAGAACAGTGAGAGGATGTATATATAACACAATGTACGTTATATATTTTGATTACTTCTACAATGCTTTAACGATTCCACAAGAAATGGGTTTGAATGGCGGCGATCAAATGAACTGATTTTTGTGTTGAGGAAGGAAGGGAGAAAAAAATAATATATATACTTCAATTTTAAATCATTAACAAATATGTACAGCCATATAATTTTCTCAAAAGAATTATTCCTTGTTATCAGCACATGCTGATCAGCTTGTGATATAAAACGCTGTTTAATAGAAGTATATATTTTTGTATTCCAGTATGAAAAATCTCAGCACGTTCTAAATTCGTGTATTGTGCACGCGTATATGTAGTTCTCTCAAAGACATGGCTGGGTACTTTTCTTTTGAATAATGGTAGCTAATGGTGGATATAACCGCTACGTAAGCCATATCACACAGAGCGGAAATTGAACGGCACCTTTGTGATGCAAAACACTACAAACGCTTTCGTCTATTCATCAGCCTTCAGTCAGATAAATTACTTCAAGAAGTATTGTTTTATTTGAAGAAGCGCAAGAGGTTTCCGTCATGATGGAGAGCAGTGAATGCAAACAGAGATTGTTTTCAGCGCTGCATGCTAATAATTGAAGTCAATGTTCTTTGGCTATCGATGAAATGTTTTGCAACATATTTCTTCGTGATGTAATTTTGATGTAACAGGTTTTAATCGAATTCGAGGTCTTTGGTACACGAGAACGTGAATAAATAATAAAGAATAACAAATGGAATTAAAACGTGGAATTGAAGGAAGTACGCGATCATTTTTTTCTCGAATCGCTGTTCATTTCCTCCTGACATTTAAATTGTTTTGAAATAAACAAAAATGTCCTAAAAATATATTGATACGCCAAGGTGAAGATACCTACAAATTTTATAGCGTTGTCTTCAAGCTGAGTAAACTAATGACAAAGAATAGTGTTTGCAGTTGCGCAAGGCTTTCTGGGATTTCTTCATGTGAGGTAAGAACATCTTTAGTTAAGTGCTTTTGGAGATTTTCTGTGTGAAACGCATCTAATGTTTTTCCAACTACTCTACTCTGGAGAATTTAGAAACGTAACTAGCACCAGTCATTTTGGGTTGGTGTTTGAAGAAAACTCGGACAGGGAAATCAAGAGATTATCGAGACGTTATCGTTTTCAAAGCGTTTCAACCCACACTGACGTTTTCAATTTCTTCCGGTTTGAAAAGCGTTTTCGAAAAGCTCCGTTGATATTAAATTCCAAATTTCTCCGTTGTGGTCGACAGGTCGACTAACTTCCAAGCACGAAAACAAAATTTCAAAAGCCTGCGTAGTGCTGTCAAAGGGAGGCGCAATCTGAGTGTTTAAGGAGGTTTAAAATGTCCAAAAAGACAATTTATATGTATTGACTAATGATTCAATGCAGGCCAGATGGGATAAATGGCAATCTATTAACCAAAAGGTATCCAACAGTAAACTAATTTTATTAGTAGAATTCCACTTGTTTACTAATACAAACGCAGCAGTCTGATTGGCTGAAGTACGTGCACTGCCAGACATAAGTGTACACAATCTCTTGGTGTGCAATGGCTATAGGTCATCTTGAAAATGGCGACGTTTTCTCGTTTCTCCGAAATCTCAGAGGAATATTTCAAAACAAGTGAATAATTAAATTGCTGAAAAATCTAACAGAAGGACATCCACGTTTTTTATATTAAAATCTCATTCTCTTTTTTTGTAAACTGATGCGTGTGTATACAACTGCAAATGTCAAACGACAATCAAGTTCGGGTATTTTCAAAATAATAAAAAGTTGAATATCACATAAAGAAGTAATTTGAAAACGTCATTTGATGGAAATTTCCGTTAGAATTCTATGAGGTGATAGTTGATAACTCAATAAATTCTTGATCGTAATCTAATTGCTTATTATTGTAATGTGGATAAAGGATGTCTATAAAATGGCAACGGCGTTACTCATATTGTTTTCTCTGAAGCTTCGAGGAAGCTTTACAAATATTACTGTGTAATTTAATTCCTAAGCAAACACTAGCAAAAAGGAAATTGGCTATAATGAAGCTTTAAGATACCAAAATGTACCGATGAGCGCGTGAAGCAGCTGCAAGTTTCAAACAAGAATTCGTTTCACGGGTGATTATGCCAAAGCGTGAATTTGAATTCCGCTTTCAATATGTAGAGAAGTAATTGGAGATCGTTATTTTAAAGAAATTACTTCGAATTCTATTAAAACAATTTGATTATTCGGTTTGGTTTCAATTTCCCGTTTGTTGGACGAAGTAATTACAGAACCAATCAGTATGAACGCAAAGGCTTTATCAGCTTAATACCAGTCCAAACTCGTACAGTCGCCTCTTTCGACTAGTCGCCCAGTATGGGTGATACTTTGGGCTTTTCATGTCCAAGTTGTAATATATTGTTAGAAAAATGTTAATGTCATCATGCAATCCCATACATTTTTGTGAGAGCGTATCTGTGACTCACCTTATCACTTTAAAACCATATACATGTCCAAATTCTTTTAAGCAGAATTAACTTCCTTGAGGGAAGTGCTTTGCAGTTGAGTAATTACAAAGGAATTTACTTTTTTCTTTGTAGAATGTAATGCTCATGACCGTGCTACTGTAGAAAATAACGTTGGAAATCGAAATCCTGCTCCTAGCCAGTGATATACATTAGATATCAGCGTGGCCAACTTTAAGAAAGCTAAAGGTTGTGTTGCATTTCGTCATGACTGTTGGTAAGATTGCACGAGACTTAGATCATTCTCATTTTTCACACCGTAAATGATATCGACTCTTAAATATAAAATGAAGATGTCTACAACCAAAGCCTTTATTTGACAAAAAGACATCAATTCTCAAATTGTTTGAATGTTGTCGGCTTTTATGTTAATGTTGTAGTGTCAATGTCGCGGTACTTCAAAGGTCGGCATAAGCCAGTCTTACAACAATATTATCTCCAACTATCTTAATAGTAAATAATTAAGATGGAAAATGTTGGCAATTCTCGAAACATTTATTTAAGAAACTAAAAGATCATTAAACAGAATATTGACTACTGTACAGCAAATGGTTAAAATGTCGTTAACAGTCTCACTAAACTTTGAATGACCTTTTTAGCTTGGTCGGTCTATTTTCCCATTCAGACCTCGTGATTTTCTCATTAGAATTGTTCTTTATCCCTCTAAAAATTACCTATCGATGTGCACGGGACTACGAGGAAATCTCAGAACAAGGATTCTCAATATTGAGACCTCTATTTAACAGTTTCAGTCTAGGAAAATCTAAAAACTTGTAAAAAGTTTGAGCTCTAAGAAACGTTATTTACGAGTTTTGGAAATCATGCCCACAGTACTTTTTTGTGACGTTTTTCGTCAACTGTCGTTGCCCGAATCATGAGCGTTTTACCCAAAAAGTCACATAATTTCCGAGTTTGGGCGAGAGGGGGGGGGGGGGCTGTAACTCCCTTGCCCCCCCGGCTTGTACGCTCATGCTCAAGTTATTTTCAGAAATAAGTCCCAGTTCTTCCACGGATAATGTTAAGGCAGGGGTAAACGCGAAGGCCGTATTTTGGCTGGGTATTATGGTTTTAACGCAAATATCTCGTTTACGTTTGAAGCAGTGAAAAATCTCTCTGCCCATCCCACATATTTACGTTGCGGGATTTTTGGTAAATGTTTTTTGGTATATTTGGGAAAAAATAGTTTTTCGCAAAGGATCAGTAAAATTACGGAAATAGGGCGTTTTGAAGATTTGATGTTGTTTAAAATTAGAATTTGAAGTTAAAAATTGGTAGACGTGCACTAACAGTTTCCCACCAACCTGGGGTACCCTTCCAGGGTCATTCAACTGTCTGGTGGTGTTGCAAAACATTTTTCCCTTTTAATCCCTCCTTGAACCTCGTAAAAGTTCTCCCGCCTTAAAACCCGCCCCCGCTAACACGTACACTGCGTGGATGTTTTCCTGGAGAATGAGAAGTAGTAACTTGTGCTGTCCATTTATCAAAACCAGCTTCACAGGATTGGCTGTTTCTAGACCCTCCTGGGATTTCCGAGACCGCGAGAGATCCGAACAAAACTTCAAAGGGATCACCTTGCCAATAAGGTCCATATGATTCAGATCAGCATTGAATGATTTTGGTTTTGAATTTAAATTGCATACCTAAATGTAAGAGCCTTTCAATTCTAGAGTTTTGGTAAGTGGTTTTACCACCTCTCTTGACCAATAATGTAAAAGAGAGCCAGAGTGCTACGGCATTCGTTTTGCGTTTTAGTATGCGCTAGTTTCTTTCGGAACTGGAGCCATGAGTCACTTGGGAGTCAGAATCTTACTGTGTCGATCGAGGTCGAGCCTCGGCATCCAGATATCATTTAACCTTGGGTTTTTGAGGTTATTACAAGGTTTGTCAGTCGTCGTCATACTGCATTCGCAAGTCCTAAGATGAATTATAAAGAGGATGCAGACAGGCAGGAGAGATGCACTTTTTTATGATTTTTTACGATTTTTTTCAACTGGTCATTGCACACTTTTATGTGTGAAAACTTCATTTGATGCGTAAGCAGTTGCTTAGGAAGATTCGATGGTTAAGGTAGACATATTTGTGGCAGTTAAATCTCAGTCAACTAAAGGGAGAATGCTGAAAATATTACGTCTCTAACTTTAAACGAAACTTCTCTACCCAGAACGTATCAGGTCCAATATCCAATATATATTCCTTCATGCAGATTAACACCTTATTTTCCAAACATATTAGGCTGTTCGTGACACCTATTTTGTTGCCAATATCATAAACAAGTACCATGAACGTATTAATTTTCTTAATATTTTTCTATTATTGGCCTTTGGGCATCACATGACCTTAGAAGTCAAAACGGCGACGATCAACTAATTTCCCCGTGGAATATAAACACATTATCAAACAGACGCCACATAGACAAAAATAATGAACAACATCGCGTTGTCTTGATGTAAGATAAAATTCTCAAAACCGACTCATGAAAAAGGTCAAGCCATTTGTAAGAAGAAATAGCTTGAAACAGAACAGGAGATAAGATATCTTATCCAGAAATCGAATATTACACACATGAACTCGTCAACTACTTTAACATTAAATCTTAGGTTTGTACTTACAAAGGCTACCGTGCGAAATATACGGGCTACAACTTAAAGAGATCCTATTTTTTTCTTAATTTATAGGGGAGGAGAAAATAAAACACAAATTGCTACTGCTTTAGTTTTACAAACATTTTTACAAAATTGAGTGATTAATAATAGATTAGGAGAGGATTCCTGAATAGACATCCAACTCTTTGAAATAAGGGCTGTTTGATGAATTGCGCAATTTTCGTAGTTTTTTTTCACAAAACAAGAAAATCAATCTATGTTTTGGAAGATTTTTAATCCACAAAGGCGCAGCAAAACGCTTCTGATAAAAAAGTCACGTTTTCTCTGACGACGAAAACGAAAAAATAATGATTGTCCTGTTCTCGAAGGAAAACTGTTAAAATTACTTTAGATAAAGAATTGTGTAGTTTGACTTTCTTTAAACTTGTCAGAAACGATCAGCGACTAAGTGGTTTCGAAGACGCTTTGTTATATCTTAAGAGACTTATCACACGGCTTTGACAGCCTAGAAATACGAAACTTACATATCTAGAAATTTTGCATAATATTACGTTTTTGAAGCGAGAGAACAATGTCATGGCCATTAAAATCAAACATCATTCACAAGTATTTTCGAAGCACATGTTTTCTTTCACCTCGCTTAAGCACAGCTTTGTAGAATTTTGCTCTGAAATTGGCAATTTGTATCCCCGTGCGATTCGCCACGCGCCGTTGTTATACTACTTTGTCGCGCGCGACCAAGAAGGCCTCCCAAAATGTAAATTTGTAAACACAGTCCAGAGTCTCAAGTTATTATGATTTTGTTTGCCTTTTGTGCAGTTCCAATGGGCTTTGTTTGCTGTTTATAATTGTCAATCTACGACTGCAATTATGGCTTGGTGTATTTGACAAGCCATTACCCATATTAGGCAAACAGGTGATGCTTCTAAGCAGGTGGTGAAACGATTAAATTAAATTTGTGTAGAAAACCAAAAATATCTGCTTAGTTTACCTTGGAATTAAGCGGTTTTCACCACTTTAAGACCTAGCACCCTAGATCAAATCGATCAGAGTTTTGCGGCTTATCGTCGAGATCTCGACAAACATCGATTGTTTATCAACTGACATTCGGACGAAATTTGATTCACCGGCCACAACACCTTTCAAATTGGACGACAGCTCACCCTTCTAAAAGCGCATTAAAATTAATGAAAATCACCATAAACTTCGCATACCCGGACGGGCAAGTCAATTTGGGTGCAACAAGATCTACAACTTCACATTCGTCCATGCATATGTACTGACGAAGAGGATAATTTTCCGGCTTCTTGAGCAGTTCGGAAGAGACCAATGACCCACAACTCAGGATAATTACATTTTTGACTACTTCGCGATGCTTGCAAGGGTAAGTTAGTGAAATATTTCACATGCTTCGGGCTTGAAACGCTGCGCATTTTCTTGTACCTACAGGTATTTAATCTGCTTGTTTTTGCCTTACCCAGATTAGCCTTGTGATCCTTGTACTGAAGCTGACCGTCTCGGTTAATAATGGAGGTAAGCTCATGTTATTTTTGTCTTGCATCCCGTCTGAGTAACCTGGGTTGTCTGTGGTCGTAGCAACGACCCGCATTATATCAGTTTGCGCGTGGAATTTAAGTTTCGCAAGCGTATAAAAGAATCACTGTGAAATCATTTATATCCCGTTTAGTGCAACAGTTGAGGAAAATCTGAAAATGAGAGGGCAAGACTAGCAGTCACCTCAGCAAATATCGCGAAGTTCGGGGTGACTATTAATTCCTCACCTTACTTTTGTGACTTTAATAGTGATAGGTTTGTGGATGGTTTGAATTCTTTTGAAAAGTTTATTGTGTAATAGGAAAAACGAGAAAAATTAGAAAAGCATTGTTAGACAGTGTTTGTGGTAAAGTTTGACATTCACTTAGTATCGCTTTGTTGACCGCAAATGTAGACAACAAGCCTATCACTGAGTGAGTTCCTTGACTCAGAAAATGGTAAAATAATTCTATTTTTTAAGTCAATATATGGTAAAGCCATACACAATAAATCAGTAATGTTGCAGCCGCAGCCTTCGTCAATTTCAAGAAAAAATGGCAAATGAAAGAGGGCGATGCAAAATTTAAAAACCACAAGCGTCCATTGAGGAAACAAATGTGGCTAGATTTGCGATATGAATAAAACAAAAACAAGCATTTTTTTAGCCGGATAAAATATGCAATACAGAAATGAGTTGTGTCTGAGCTCAACATGTCTCAAAGAAAATCAACGTGAACTCAACATGCCCCAGAAGAAATTCAATGGAACCCTAATGAGCTTTCCCTATCGGGAGCATTTTTAAATGAGACGAAAAATTTGAAACCGTGCTTTTTGAGTTGCTTTCTCACTGTCGTCATTACCGATAATTGCTCTTCTTTGTGTCATTTTCATTAACACATTTCGTGTCATCTCCACAAGGGAAGTTATTTCTGAATAAAGTCCAGTAATTACCCAACCTTTGTAAACATGTTTATCCCACGCTCAGGAATGGACACATCTGTAGGCATTATCGGATGGTCGTTAATTACAGCTACTGAAAAGTCTCTTTGGGTTTTTGTCATATGTTCTGTAGTCAATTCATTTTCGTCACGTTTTTTAGTGAGAAGAAAAACATTTGCATTGGAAAGTGCTTTAATTTCAGAAACGAAGGTTTTTTTAAACAAACTAGTGATTCTGTCGTAAAGTTTGAAATTTATATTTTCATGAATGACGATATTTGCACGGTATTTCTGTTGTCCTTCATTTCGTGTTTAAGAGAGTCAAAATTTTTCAGCATATGTTTGAAAGTCAGTTAATTGAACGGAACCTTTTCTGGAACAACGTCCTTTAATATTTTAAAACTTTCATTGCTCGACACGCCTGGACATCTAATTAGAGGTTAACTTGAAGAATTTCCATGAAATTCTCCCACGAATTGTAAAACGATGGCTCACGTACATGAATTACATTTTCTCATCATGTATTTTTTATGGCAGACACTTCGCAAATGTAAAAGCTTGCTAGAATATAGGGAGAGTACGAACTATTCTTCATAAATAATATATCAAGGTTTGTCTCATAAACCTGCCGATCTACGAGGGCTGGAAGCAAAGATCACGGGACAAAATCACCAAGTTATTCTTTTCATCGCACAGGGGGAAGAACAATTGGTTCGAAAAAGTTGTTTTTGGCCATAGATGTAAACATCCCTTCACAAAGATCTTGCAGCAATTTCTTTGTGGACCCAAATTGAACGTCCAGAATCAAATGAAAAATGCAAATGCGATCGAACAAAGAAGGTAGATATTGTATTCTTAACAAATTTGTTTCCTGGTACGTGGCGTGTATTACTTCCAGCTGTCTTAATATCTCAGTGCCGTAGGAAAAACATCAGTTATTCGTGAAAGAAACAATTTTCTTCCACAATATGAAACTTGTCAAAATGTGCCATCTTTATTGACGTTATAGTAGGCCTTTCCTTCAACATGTCGCAGCGCAATGCTACAGTTCCTTTGAAAGTATTGAATGTGTATCGATTGAAAAATGTCAGAAAATCGCACCTAATTATATAGGGAATGAATTTTCACCATCCCATTTTTTGGTGTAATTAATGTGGCCAAAATATCTTATTTGCACTTTCCATCCGATAAAATTCTCACTCAAACGTTTTCAGTCGAATGTAAAACTTTCCTTCATACCGATTACAATGAAGCTGCAAATTTAGAGAGGTGTTTTGAAAGAAAGAAAACACGGCCGCAACATCTATGAGAGTGCACAGAAACCTTAATTAAAAATCTTAATAAACCGGTGACAATTTGTTGCCACTTCTAAGTTTTCCTCCAAGTTTGTCAGCCGGGCTTCTAAGGGGTACAACATCCCGATAGCACATGTTTAATGAAATAAAGGTGACTCTGAGACTTTTTGAACCAAACAGCCAATTACCCAAGATTTCTCATTCTTCGGAAGAAATGACATTTTGGAAGTTTTTTACAAGCTTTCCTGGCGTTAAAATTTGGAGTGAGTGTCTCGTCTACTTCATCAGTGCGAAAAAGAAAAAAGCAAAAGGTTATCAAATACTCTAAAACACCTTCAAGACTCTGTATGAACAGAAAATCGTCTTTAATACTCTAAGAATATTCGCTGAAGGACTATTATAGGATATCGTGACAATACTCTGGTTGAGCACGTCTGCTATCTTGGTACCTGTACTTCTGATTTTGGTCGATTCTCCGTAATCCAGTTGTTCTTCCCTTAATGTATAGTTTAATATCTACTTTTCCCACTAAACGAAGTACGATGGAAAATTATAGAGAATTAGGGTTGCGACATTTTTTGTACATTCCATACTACATTTTTTGTACATTCCATACAATAAACTGATAGTTTCGTTTTGTTTCAGAGGTTCGTATAGAGGACATAGGACGTACGTTCTCCAAGGTAATCTGCCAAGGAAAGACGGTCAAATGGAAGTGCAATAACTCGTCTCTTGCAATGGTAATTTATACAGCTACCTACGGACGCGAGGAGTACGGGGATACTGTTTGTCCCTTTAAAGAGGAGCTCGTCGATGAATCAGTGATTCAGGCTAATGACACAAACGCCTACTTAAAATGTCCCTTAATGAATATCACGGTACAGATTATGAAATTGTGTGACAAGAAAAAGCGTTGTACCGTTACCGCAAATAGAACGTACTTTGGAAATCACTGCAAAGGAGTTTACAAAGTTCTTAAAGTTATTTATGCCTGCGGTGAGTATTTTTTCAGTAACTAGATTATTACATTTTAATGTTATTTTTTGACTCACAGCTGGATGTTTCTCCTGGAGTGTGGTGATGCAGTACAAATCATTGGGCAATACACCAATTTTGGGCAGATACTTCCTGTAACTTCTACTTGAAATTCTCCTTTTTTATTCTCTATATCTTTCTAAATTGTTTCACTTGCAATTTAAGATACGACCTTTTCTCTCACGATTGTACTTCTCTTTCCTTTTTCTTCTTTAGTGAACAAACATGAATTAAAAATCAGGACCTTTCCTCTATACACTACTACACCTAGCTACAGCACTAATCCTATCACTTTATCCACGTCTTCACCCAAACTAACTCCTACACGTAAAAGAGTAACAACCCTGACCAAACGAAAAAGAACCCGCACTAATTCTACTGTAAGAAAGGGTCGCACACGCACAACTAAAGCACCTCAGTCCACAAAGCACACTTCTGCACCGAAAACCCCCGATAAAACAACTTCCAACCTTTCGACTCTATCGTTTACCAAAGTATCGACTAAAGCGCCAGTAACGAAGACCAACAAGCCCACTAAAGTGACGCCGACAACGTTACTAATCGTTTCTAAGCCGAAAACGACTAAGAAACGCACCCGAGAAACGACCACTAAACCAATGACGGTAAGTAAAGGTGTCATTACGATGAAACCGAACGTTACAGTCTTAAGTTCTGAGATTAGTGTGCCAATAACCATACCTATTGTGTCAACAAATGCAACAATAACTACTGAACGACACCTAAAGTCTAAGAATCCAACCACGTCCACAGGTGTACCAATCACGATACAAGTGAACTGTACCAACTGCTCATTACCAAACGGAACACTAACCTCCATACCCACCACTTTACGACCAATCATACCGACAACTCGCAAGGGACCTTCATCTAAGGAAGTTTCCAGTGGTACACCAGTAGTTTTGGAGCAGGAAGGACCAAAGGTCGTCATTGGTGATGCAGGATCACTTTACCTTTTGTTTCTTCACATGAAAGGTAAGATACGCGGATGAACTTTGGAGTATACAAATTACAAGTGAATAACGGCACTTTGGGTAGTAAAAAGGGTAAGAACATAAAGAATCTAGGCTTCTTTTGTACTTGAATTATTTGGGATTCGCTTGTATTGAACCCAATAACAAAATGTTGGAAGATGTAGCTAGCTTTCTGGAATGCTTGTCATACTACTCCCATGCCATGACTCGCTTTTCTAAGGAAGGAACCAGTCGCACTTTTGTCGTCGCAAATGATTCCTGTTTAGGCGGCAACAAGAAAAACATCATCATCAACAAGAACGATAACAACAGCCATTACAGCATTAATATGAATCACATAATAAAAAGATATTTCAGTGGAATAAAAATTATAAAAATATCTAAATTTTATGGACCACACATTTATACAAATGGACGTGATTTAAGTCATTGTAGAATTGCGAATTCATTTCTACCCTGCTGTTCTGCGGTTTCCTAAAAATCTTTGATCACTCAAAACCAATTTTGAGAGCTTTCATCCCGATGTTGAACAATTGAAATGTCCTACAGGTCCTTATCATATTTTTTGCAGACGAACGATAGATCACTGTTTCACAAGTTTTGTTACAATCATTTGCAGACAATTCTTCAACTTACACGACGGTGTTTCTCCTGAGCGCATTGGGAGCGGCGATTATAATGGTGGCAGTTGTTGCTTGCTTTCTAACCCTTCAGAAAAAGAAGGAATTCCTGAAGCTTGACATAATGCACCAACCCAAGAGATTCATAGCTCCACCAAAGGATACGAAGGCAACCAACCAGAATGGACATATCCCCGGGAAGAGTGAAAAATTACCTGACTCAGAGGAAGTACCCGATAGAATGCTTTCAAAAGGACCTGAAGTTGTATTTACCGCCCATGACGTAAATAATCATGTTCCCAAAGAGTTCAATATCGATAGGTGAGAAACAGAGAATCATTCTATTAATTATGGGCTTATTGTTTATAGGACTTTTCAAGAGTTTAAAAGTCCTACGAAAGTGTTGGAGTTTCCGTCTAAAAAATATAAAAAGTCAAAAAAAGCGAAAGAAATATCCTCTAATGGCTTCAAAAGCCTATAAAAATAAAACGGAAATTGCTGTAGGTAAGAAATGAATGCAAGCTCAACTTACTTGCATTCAGGCGGATCAAACTAAAGTATTTCAGATAGACAGCTGATAAAGTTAAACTTTGTTTGGATGTAGTTCAAAAAGAAAATGAGCTACTTTCACTTATGGTTCATGTGAACATTTAAGACCCCTGCAGGTATTTTGCACTGGCATTGTTCATAAACAATTACGTACCCTTATGATCTATAAGAGTGTCCTCTCGCTTACAGCTCATATTTCATTCGTTTATTGGGAATGTTATTCCTCCCTTCCAATTCATTAACAGAGATGAAGCCGCCAATGATAACAGTATGACAAAAGTGTAATGAGACGAGTCCCCGGAAATTTATGTTTAAATCCAATTCTTGCTTAAATCGTATCAAAACAATAACAAACTCACTGATAAATGCCTTTATATGTTAAAACAGATATTCTGGTGCGGAGAATGGAACAGTGAAGAAAGACGATGGGACGGGTATTCATGTCAACCCATTGTTTAACGGTGGCAATAGTAACAAACCTCCAAGCTCTATCACCAATTCAAACCCAGGTAATTTGCTTGGAAAGGAAACTGTTTCCAGCCTTCCTTCTACTCCATGTCGAAGTCGTACCTTAAGTGAGCCGAGATCCGGGACACCAAGACGCGGAAGAGCCAACAGCACCGGTAATGTAGCTCGGAGTCATGAACGGCACCACAGTCAAGGGATGCCTGATTATTCTGACGAGAGAGTACGAATTCCTCGTCACCTCAGTGCTGGAAATGTGTCTCATCACCATCGACACGGAACGCAATCTGATCACGCGTCACAAAGTCAGTCACCCGCAAGGACCCTACCCCGCCAGAGGGCAGCGACAGGAAATGCAGCATACAATCAGTCGCCCGTGCGAAATCCTCTTAACTGGTCTCCATGTGGACAGTCAGTGCCTGCCAGTGGAATATCTCACCCTGGAACGCCAGCGAGGTCAGTTCCAGAGGGTGCTTTAATAAGTCAGTATCCCACTACAATCGGCAACAACAGGCAGCCAAGTCCTGGAGGTGTAGCGCAACAGCCATCTCTCTCCAGAGGTCCACAGTATAACTCTCTTTGTCATTCGGTGAAGCAACCCGGGACCACTGCAGAGGCCTTACAAAATTCAGGGTCATATCATGGAACAAATCCAAACTCCCCAATGAAATTTTCCAATCCGTCTAATGTAGCATTGGCATCTGACGGCAACGCGGAACCACCAATACCTTACTCGACCCATCGTAACGCCCCGAAATTGAACAGAAAATGGAGTGAGGAGAAACCGACAAATGATGCTCCTAATATAACAACAAATCCAAATTACAACAATAAACCAGGCGATGTTTGGCAGAAGTGCAATGAGTCGGTGCAAAAAGATGGAAGTGGTAAAAGCTTAAGCACGGATCAAGGGAGCATTCCAGGCGGAATCCTACAGCGCAGAAATGTTTTTTCTGAAAAATGCTCTCCACAGGAGCAGGATGTAAAAAAAGGTACGCTGCGACCTCCTAGCACAGGGGAACTTCTTTCCCCTTTAGATGCTTTGCCAGAGACATACGCAGATAACCCCAGTTTGCGTATATCTGACCGGCATTCTTACAATATCACTCAAGGAACTTCATCTTTTCACCCTTTCTCGCCTCCGCCCCCAGATTTACCAACAGACAGTTCTGATGATGATCTTTATAGTATCGTAGCGAAAGGTACCTATTCGTCCGCAGCACCAGATGCTCAACTAAAACACACTGGTGGTGCTCTGCCTATGTCAGATGGAAGAGAAAGAAAAAGCAAAAATAAACATGTATATGTAGTTATACCATCGGGAGATGGTTCAACAGCAGTGTAGATGTATTTTAACCACAATGGTGGAAGGCCGAAGTCTATTATGAGACTTGACTGGCAACCTGTGAAGCAAACAGAAGCTTTCTGTATTCACGTAACAGATGAGAAATCTAACATGATAAACACTGCCAGTATTTTATGGAGCTCAGTCTAATGTAGGGCCATCAAACACTTAATTCAAGCGCGCAGCAATCATCTTTTGCTATAATCTTTATATCTCTTTCTAGTCGTCCATGATGGAAATGTTTGGGTTCTAATGTACTGAAGCTGTTCTAACCTCTCTGGGGGTGGAGGAATATTTCTGTGTCTTTGATTTGCACTTTTTCTGCTTTGACTTTTCTTTCCTATTATTCTCTACATAGTCTCTTTACTAACACGGTGAAACCCAACTGTGTAGCTGACGGTGTTTTGTTTACTTACTTCAGAGGTAGGAAATGCCAATGATAGCAATGCTGATACTCACCAACTACAGAATGCATCGGAAAATTCTGTCTTCGACAAAATTCTGGGGCTGCCTCGATTATTGTTCGGAAAAAGAGAAGGGGAACTGCCAACTGAATAACGCGAAGACACAGTGTAATTTCTAACAAGCTACATTTAACGCTCCGCTATAAAGAGCTAGTAATCACATGATCCATGACATGTAAGCAGGAACTCCCCTAAAAGCACCGACGATAGTCATCAAATCAAGTAAATTAACGAAACGCTAACATGACAATGGAAAGGAAAGTCAAAGGGTGAATCAATGAACACGAGGCAGAAATGATCGGTTATTTACCTTAAAAGTTCGAAACCTTAAGGTAAAAATGGGCCTGCATTGGACTGAGTCTTCACAAGTAGCAGAAGTTATGACTGCCATTTCGTAATTAATACGATGGAAGCTACGTTTTTAGTAATAGTAAAAAGGTTTGTTGCCTTAGAAAGGAGAATGTTTGCCAAGCTGTAACTGATAGGCTGTAAAGTTGTATTTATTTTTTTTTGGAATTTGGTTAATACTTTCGTGTAGGTCTTATCAAGGAACATAACTCAGAAGTACCTCCGAGATGACTCAGTGTTAAATATAATAGAATATAATATAATTTAATATAATAGAGAGCACAATTACATAAGTGATGCAATTCGAAGAGATTTAAAAGCTTAGGAGATAATCTAGAATCTCATATAAAAACGTACCTTTTGTGTTAGATGGGAACCCCATTGCGCAGTTTAGCTCTTTCACCCAATAGAGTACAAATCATGTTCAATTTTCCAACACGTGAACGTTGGTCTCATCTGAATTCACTGACTGGTTACGGTGCTGCTTTATCTACATACTCAAAACGTTAGCCAGTTGTACAGCAATCTAAACAGAACAACTAAGAGTGGGTGAAGTACAAGAGAGCTAATCCAACGTGTAGATCTTTTCTCAACGTAGTCTCTCTCAAGTCATGTTTCGATCAATCCCAGTATCAGAAATCCCAGGAAGGTCTAGAAATAGCCAATCCTGTTAAACGGAATTTGTTCACCTGGACGGCTTTACACTTATTTCCATACCGTCATTCATATCCTAACCCTAACCCTAGGTAACATTTAAAAAAAAAAACTCGAGTGGGATTACGTTAGGAAGAAGGTTTCTGTGGGAGATTAACTATCTTGGCTTTCAATTTGTCTTATATCTATTCGAAAGCAATCATCTGAGCAAGCCACATAATGAAGCTTTATCCACGTACGAAATAGACACTAGGTGGATTCCGGGATTGAAAGGTTCAAAACTGCTCGTAATGATGAGCTAGCAACGTAACATAGCAAAACATAAATGGACTACCTCTTCTGAAGCGATTATCCAAAAAAATGTTTAGGGTGATGGTTACTTGTTATCTTGTCTATTCAAACGCCCTATTAGAATTGGGAAAATTTGAATTTTTAAGTGGGTACTCTTTTATGGCCGAAAACGCTTACTTGCAAGGGCTGCGTCACAGTAGCCACTACTTATAACTACTGCCGGATAATCTGCATGACAGATTACTCAATTCTGATTGGCTAAGAGCGGAATAATTCAAGTGCACCACCAGTTTCATTATTTTTCCAGAATTTTTCCAAACTAAAATATTGGCGAGCTTTTTGATATACTAACTAATACGCTGCCCACCTATCGGTTTATGGAGATCTCTCAGAAGTCCCAAATAAGTCTTCTGGCCTATAATTTCCTTTTTCCGGGTTCTCGAAAATTCCCACACAGTACAATGGGAACAGACTCAGCAGAGCTTGTGTGTCTTCAAGTGTGCAATGGTGAACACAACATATCTATTTGTCCTCGGTTATTCCAAACTTAAGTAAGCTGAAGAAATACCACTTTTTGGTGCACACTTATTAACTCTAAGTTCAGAGTAAAGTGGAAACTGGCAGCCTTGATACTGACATGATTTGTGCTCCTATTGCTGTCGGAGAATTCAAGCTATTGAACACATAAATATTATATGAAATTATTTTCAGAATATCTGAAAACAGCTTGCCATTTAGTCAGGTATATCGTGCAAGTATCTACAAGGCTAGCATATACTATGCTTTGCATTTATAAACGATATAACTATAGTGTAACGAAAATCGACATAGAGGCTTCTGCGTGTTTCTGTAATTTTGCATCGAATCTAAGGATATGCAACTGTACATGTATTGTTGTATAAGATATTAAATAGATCAGCAATTTGTA
>Ga0126337_10000525_pt1 | contig 19742 bp, 14 predicted proteins | sample DipCmetagenome_FD_92527 | JGI IMG/M metagenome (GOLD analysis project Ga0126337, IMG submission 92527) | Coral microbial communities from La Bocana,Puerto Morelos, Mexico - Diploria C A metagenome | ecosystem: Host-associated > Invertebrates > Cnidaria > Coral | place: La Bocana,Puerto Morelos...
CCCCCCCCCCCCCCCCCCCCTACTAACTTCGGGACTAGACCTCCTTAAACAATTTCCCATCCCCAGACACGAAGGACGAAGGGCTGTACTTTTCCCGGGGAGGCATGGTAACATATGGAACTGTACCACGCGTAAGCATAAGAATACCTCTGAAACTTTGCCTTCGTATTGTTACGTTGACATAAGCACAAAAATAGCATTAAGCATAACCGAAAGACTTTCAGCCAATCACCGAGCACTTTGTGTATATGCCGACCACGTCCTCCAGCCCTAGACATAACAACACCAACGTTAGGAAAAGCAGAAGCAAAAGGCCCATGCTTATGTCGCAGACGTTCCCGGGGCTTATTATCGCATAAGCTTCCTTTATGCTCATGCTTATATGCTTGCGTCGCAAATGGGACCGGGCTTAATCCTGCTTTCTGACTCCTTGCATCTCAGCCGTGAGTGGTTTCATGGCAAGAAACGCACTCTTTCTTAGGTTATAATCATGGCGGATTAGGCTCACTGGACAATCCACAATCTCTGTTTCAGTAATTAGTGAGTTGTGAATGTGTCACGTCAGTTATTAACATCTACCGTTTCACAAGGACTGGAACTACGGAATTCACGGATTTGATTGGCTGAAATCGATGTTGACCGCGGTCTAGATTTTCCCATCTAGACCGGTCTCTAGACCGGTTTCATTTCGCGTTGAAAAAGTAGCAAACTGAAATACGAAAATGTTCACCACTTTCTTTTGTTTTCATCTCAATCATTTATGGAAGTGCCAAAAAGCCAAAAAAAAGTAAAGAGAACGAGTAAATTTCGGCAGGTTAACGTTGAGCTGATCTTCGTTCGCAAGCAAAATGTCAGCAAACCTTCTTTGCCATATAATAAACATCTTATTAACCGAGTCAAGACGGTCTGTATGGGAGAATCTTGACCTCGGTCGTGTGTACAGAACTCGGTCAAGATTTTCCCATACAGACCTCCTGCTCGGTTAATAAGAGCTAATAATTTCCCCTGCATCAATACGTTGTCAGCACGCAGGTCAGGCAAGAGACTATTCTCTTGGGTCAGGAAAATAAAACAGCAGTATTCTCTAAAAGGGTCATGATATTCCTTAGTGTAAAAAAAATAGTAAAAGGAATATACTGCGGAAATATCAGGCTGGGGTTTCTTATTTCTTTGGTAGGTTTTTTTTATAATTTTATATTATAGCCTTTATCTAATCCAGTCTTTTCGTTACAATCCATTACACCATAGTTAGTAGAGGGGACTAACTATTATAAAACTATTATGAAACGAAAACAAACAATACATTGCGTGTGTTTAATCGAAGCTATCGTTTTCCTTAGTAAGTGTGAATTGGGTGACAGTAGCATCATTCTTACCTCCATTCCTTCCTGTATTTCACACTTTTAGAATCTTCAACAGCCTTTATGCTATCAGGTTTTCATACTTTTAGATCACTGCGGTCAGTGAATGAAATGATAACACGTCTGAAAATCTGCGTATTGCGTGCATGCGATAAGATACCAGGATACACCTATACTTCGTGTATGTAGGGCGGATTCCAAAAGAACGCAACAAGTTTTCAGTTACAAAGCAGTTCGACATTGTTTGGGCTGAGAATAAATAAATAAATCAAAGGAAAACTACAGATTGTGAAAGTAAGTGTCAAGTGGAGGGGATAAGAAACCGGAAACACAAAATGATAAATCAAGACCCTGGTGAAAAATGCCCATTCCTGACATTTTTCACTTTTCCGATCACGCAAAGAAGTGTTCATTCGGGACAATCTGAACCATCGTAACGTATTCATCAACATTGCCGCCATTTGTATGAAAGCTAACAAAGTGATCTTTTGTTTTACTTTACACCCACCAGCCTTCTTTAGCTTCCTAGTATTTTTTAGCTGCTCACTTTCAGACCATTTAGTTGTTTCAATCGATTCAAGACTGGTTTTAACCATGTACTTTGAATCTATTTTTTTAGACTTCCAATTGCAGGGTGGACGGAGGCAAGGGTCTACATATTTGACTTGACCGCAAGGCATTTGTTACCCATTTCCTGAGAGTGATGATTTATTATTTAATTCAACCTGCCAAGATGTCACCTCAGAGCTGCCTCGTCTATTATGCATGCAAAATTAATGAAGTGTCAAAAGTGATAAAAAATTAATGACTTTCTCTTCCGACCAGCTGAAGGAGAAATGCCGAAACCTCTTGCAACGAAATCAGCTCAGCTGTACGTAAATACACAAAAAAGGTTACCAACTGTGCTTGTTCCACTGGTGCAAAATTGAGAAGAGTCGATGTAGATATTCTCTCATTTCACCTGGCCATTATGTTAATGCAAAAGCTAACTTGCACTTTCCTACCAGAATTTTCTTTAAAAACTGATCACCCTCTTTCAAAATATATATCACGCATTACGGGGAACAACTACTACAGCCGATTTCGCAACGGAGAACTCGAAAAGCCGAACACGTTATAGACGCGCCCCTAAGCGACAGAACTGCTGATAATACTTTCTCAATTGTCCCCATTGATAGCTCACTATGGCAACGAAGCAAATAAAGAGTGAGAACGAAACGTGCTGTCAAACTGAACTACTTGACTGTCTCTCTTCATTCCCGAGATCCAACGATGAAAGGGAAAGGAGTGAACGTCTTGGCTCTATCTTATCCGCTCCCACGATCAGGATATGACACAATTCTATTTGCGGTGGCAAAAAAAACATACAGCTACTCGGTGTGAGTTTGGCTTACTGCGTTTTCTCTATCAACTTCAACGCTCTATCGACTCCTGAAACACGACTACGTAGTTAGCGACCTATTATACTGAAAATCGATGAGATCCGGACATCAAGAAATAAGAAACTGTAATCATTTATGTTCGAAACATCATAGGAATATTGAATTGTCTTAAATCGAGCAATGTCTATATTAAAGCTGAAATAAAACGTAAACCTGTCTCAGTTGTTGTGTATTGTCGTTTCTGCTGCTCAAAATGGCGAATTTGTGTAATTTGGTGGGTTTTGCGTTGATTGTTACTACATGGTTATTTCGCACTAAAATGTCGGGCATCCCGGTCTTTTCCTATGAAAATCCCCCCCCCCCAATCCCGGGATTACTTTAGGTCCAAAACTATGAGTAATGACAGCGTAAAACATAAATCAACTCGCCAAATGAATCGAGTTTCCAGGTCGCGGAATCCTCAGACATTTAAGATATCTGTTATCGTTCCTCACAGATCTTAACCACTCAAATCCGCAGCTTTTTGCGGAACTGAATTTGGTTTGCATGTCATCTTCAATCTAAAAGAGAACGGCTGTGTAAGTTCAGCTTGCACGCCAATGTAAACAAATCGTCCTACGCTTAATAACCAATTCATTCTTTTTCAATTCTGGCGATTCTCTTGCAAAGTTGGTGTCGCGAGCCGGAGCTAGGAGCTGTTCGGGCTGAAACCATAAATCTTCTTCCGCGAACTCTTTTGGAACGTTTCAGCGAGGAAGACGTCACGCGCGCGGTGAGACACTAAAGGAAGTAGGAGTCTCTTCTGTGACGTCACATAGACGGATATTTTCTTTCGGCACAGTATTGACACTGGGCATACATTTCATGCAAAGATGATGTGAACTTGTTCAATTGCGATCGGTCTAGGCACTCGGCGGTACCGATCTTTTCCTTTTACGTTTTAGTTGGACCTTTTGTTTTTATTATTTTTTGGACGGAATTGTTACTGAACGGGGTCCTAACATGCGCGCATATTACATGTTTGTTATCTTGCTCGCCGTCGCCGCAATGATGTTGAACTTGGCGACGTGTCGAACTCGCACTGTGTATTCCAATACATGGGTTGTGCAGGTCGACGGCGGTCAGGCAGAGGCTGAGAAGATAGCAGCAGAAAAGGACCTTACACTCTTAGGCCAGGTAAGGGAACAAAGTCTGATTATATATCTTGTTGTGATTTCTGTCGTTATTGGGTTCGAAGGATATTCCTTGACGCTCGTATCGCAAGGGAATTCACATTTCTCTACAGATCTATGAGTCCTATGTATTTTGCGCGGTTTTGTTTGCTCACTAAACGAGAAACATTTATGTTTTGCCTTTGTCGATAGGTTGGAAGTTTGGAAGGATTTTATATGTTCAAGCACAAAAGACATCCTAAACGATCGAGACGCGATGCCGTGGATGTTACATCGGATTTGAGCGAGCATCCTAATGTAAGTATCGTATGAAGCACTGTTGTTATCGGATACATGTTATTATATGTTTGAGGAAGTCTATTCCCTGAATGCTTATAGCTTAGCAATTCTTCCTCGTTTCAGGTCATTTGGGCCGACCAACAAATTGTGAAGAGACGAGTACGCAGAGATTTTGATCCTCACTACAACGACCCCGATTTTAGTAAACAGTGGTTTCTTGTAAGTACATGTATTAAAATACTGGGTGATGAAGGAAAATACATTGTACTAGTGCTTTAACCAGTGAATTAGCGATGGTTTATTGGCAAGAACTGCCAAATATATTTTGCATTCAACTCAAATGAGCGAAATGGACAATTTTTAATTGATTGATTTATGGGACTAAAAAAGCGGGATTTTTCGATTTTGAAATAGGCGTATTAATTATAGACAGCGCGCAAGCTATTTTCAGTATTTAGCTCTTATAGCGTGCAATGATTGCTATTTACAATTTTGTGGAAGGAGATTATTTTCTTTAATATATGTATGATATCAATATATCTGATAGTCCTAATAACACAGCAGCTACACGTACACTGAATGTGAGTAATATTGCTTCACCCATGTGTTGAGCTATATATTAAAATGCCATTAAATTAGTTGTTTAAATCCCGTTAGACCGATTTTTGTTAATTTGTCTGGTAGATCAGCTGGCTTGCAATTGGTTCAAAAAAAGGTGATAAGGATTGTTCTAACTCATAGCAAAAATTCACGAGATTGACCAATTCAAGGATTAAACTAGAAAGTCAGCAGAATGGACTGACTCTAAAACCTCTTATACATGTAGGGATATACTGAAACCCTGATTATATGGTTACTGCAAGGACTGTTTGTGAAGAACACATGCTGTACACAGTTAGTGATGTTAACACAAAAAATTTCTATTAGTTGATAGATTTTTGAAAATTTTTCCTGCATCCAGATAATGACTTACTTGTGTGATAAATGCAAAAAAAATTGGATAAACTACAATGATTTTGACAAATTGGCGCACATAATTCAGCATGGTCTACAGGGGCTTATAGTTAAAAGATATAGAAGGTAAGTTAACAGAGGCAAACAGTGTTAGTCATATTTTGTAGAAGTGGGTCTGTTGCGTAAACAATTCCTAGTGTTGCTGTCCTTTTTGTTGGAACTGGAAGAGAATTTGAAACTGTGGCACAGATAAATAAAAAGTTTGATGGTGCATTTTCAAAAAATTCAAATTGTTAATCAATAGATTCTCTTCATTTGTGGCGAGTGAATATGTGTGTGCAGTAAGGATGTGCAGAAACAACTAGCATGAACCTCCTTAAGAGGCTGATCTGGCTCTTTATAATCAGATCAACTTTTTATTCTTATAATTGCTCAACTTAAGCTCAAAAAGAGGAAAAATCATTTGACAAAACTCAACAGTAATTGGCTAACATAACGAGGTCTTCCAAAATAAATTGTCAAGTGGGTGTAGGTGAAGTCTGTATACAAGCCAAGTAGCCCATCATGCCAGCGCTTATCTCCAGTTTCATGAGCATTAAGTGACTAGGAATATATTTACTTCCCCCTGGATGGGATGCTAGTCTATTACAGGGTTACTCTCCAGCATTAAACATGCAGATACCCATTTATACACATCCATTTCTGGATGTGTGAGGCACCTTGACAGTATTGGGACTTAACCATGCAGTATTTCTTTACAGCATAACACGGACAGCACATTTAAAGGCTATGACCATAATGTCCTGCCAGTATGGGGGCAGGGTGTTACAGGCAAGGATATTGTTGTTTCTATTTTGGATGATGGTGAGTTTGACTTGACTATCTAAATTACAGAAATAAAAACATTACAATGGATAAAAATTATATATATACATAATTGCAATGATTAAAAACTATAATAATTCTGGTAAAATTAACCTAACTATGTACATGCAATAAAAGAATAAAAGTTAAAACCATTAAGAGACTGGAAAATGGTTAAAATGCTTAATTACTGCATCAGACAGTTCTTGACTACATCGATATCTTGGTGAAAGCTATAGATCAGTCTGCTGTTAATTTAGTATTCTAAAGATATTTTCCTTGACAAAAATATGCTAGTTATATTTAGCTCCAGCAGCTATTTAACGTGGAAGATGACAATTGCTGAATTATGTTAGAGACTGTGATACTGTCTTAGATGAGAGACTGGTCAAATTGATCTATCCATTTTCCCATCTAAAATGATAGGAAAATCCAGCAGATACAGTAGCTCATCTCAGAAAGAAGATCAGGATAAGGGTGTTTGTTTACATGCAAGAAAAATGACTATTTTGAAATTACATCATTAGTACATGTATTGTTCATATTGTATCTGTCAATTCTTTGAATAGTCACTCTGTACCCCTTTATAAACATAGTGCAGACAGAAATTTTTTTTATTTAAAGCCGCCAGGGTTTGTTATTTTATTTATTATGTTTGGTGTTAATTGCTCTTGTAGGAATTGAATATACACACAAGGATTTAAAGGACAATTATGTAAGTACTTGAGATGTGTTACCTATAATTTTATGAAGAAAAATTATTGCCAACATTATGTTTACATCTGAATTTCATTGAAACAAAGTTGTGCAGTACAGGAATGTACAAAATTTGGGAGTTATGTTATTATTTGTTATTACCATTAAGAAGTTCTTGGTTTCATTGAGACAAAGCTAACTAAAAGTAATGTTCAAGAAACCATTATTTATTTGCCTTTGTTTGAAAATTTCTCACAGGTTTAAATTTGTTTTAAAGTAAATACACTATAATTTATGTGAATGCCATGATCATCTTAACTTGAACTTAAACTGAGACAGTCTTAATTTTTTCACATAACTATAATCTCTGTTACTTAGTACCATTTTGAATTGTGCTGAATAAATGTCTAGAAACAGTCACATATATTATTTCTGCTCTTAAGGATCCAGCAGCAAGTTATGACTACAACAGTAATGATGCAGACCCTGCACCAAGAGCAACATGGAATGATGAAAACAGGTCAGTTGTTGTGACATTGTAAGAATTATAGACAGAGGCCAACATCAATGAATCCAAACTGTTAACAGCTGTATACTTATAGCAGAATAGAGTGGTTTTCATTTGAAATTTAAAATAATCAGGCAATTACTTGGTTTTGGTTTTATTGTGGTTTGAGTGTGGCTGAATATTCTAATTGGTAAGTAACTGGTTTGGTTTTACGACACTTACTTTATTGAAAATCGTTCTAGTAAATTAGCACAATTTTGCAATGATCTATTTCAAATTGGGAAATCTGATTGGTTAACTACTTAACAAATAGTTTGCATGTTGCCATGCATCTGTTCAGTAATAGGTCATGGATGACATCAAAATCTGGTAAGAACATTCAAGTGGCACATAAGCTGTCAGGCGAGTGTGTAACTGATATTCTTACCTTTTTTTGTCCTCTGTGTTTTATTACAGGAACTTTTATTTAATATTTATGTATTGAACTTTGCCTGCCCCTGCAAAATTTGAACTGAGATCGCGGTAATTTTTTGGCCGGGGAAATATCTGCAGTGTGTAAAAAACAACCAGATTTATTGACAGACATTAGATCCTGACATACAGCTCAGGAAAGCTATATACAGTTTCAGACACTTCACCTTCACTTCACCTGGAGCTAGTTTTACTACTTCACCCCACATGACTAAAGACTCCAATCACAGTGCTTAGTTGTGGGAAGTATTCCCACGACTAGTCTGTCTGTTGGCAGCATCGCTCAAGGAAAAGAAATGAAGAAAACAAAATGGAGATCTTCCCTCTACAAAGACAAATTTGAAAGTTTTTTGAGAGGATTGAGTCAACAAAACTCTTACCTTATAAAATGATTATAACATGTCTATTTGTTGCCATAAAATAGTAAGATTGTGTCCCATCCACAGTGAGTGCACTTTGCCTTTCAAAGGAACATTGTTGTTCTCTGGTTTGGACTGTTTTTTGAGTATCAAAACATTCTTAAGCAGACCACTAACTAAGGAATCTTTGCATTGATGACAAATAATATACATCTTCCCCTTTCTTGGTCAATTATTTATTTTTGTAATAAAAATTTTATTTGTTTATTGCTCTCTTTAGACATGGAACAAGATGTGCAGGTGAAGTGGCTGCAGCAGGAAACAACAGTGTCTGTGGGGTAGGAGTGGCACCAGGCTCAAAAGTAGGAGGTATGCTGACCAACAGTCTGTAGAACTAAGTCTGTTGTGACAAACACATCTACCTGACAGAAATACCTGTAATCTTTATTGTAGAAGGATAGAGGCTTGAAAAAAAATTGAATGCTTGCAATACTGATGCTGAAACAAGAACCTAAAGTTCTAGTCTATAAATGAACTATTTTTGAGTTGTTGTATGAAGGAAACTGCAATGGCTAAACATTTTAAGAACCACAGAGAAACACAAAAAAATAAACATGCTTGGTTCGATAATTGCACTTTGTTCAAAGTCATGCATTCTTCATAAATCACATGTTCATAGATCACGCAAAGAAACTTGGAACTGTACAAAACGTTGTCCTTTTCTCATCAGTAGCCCTAATTGGAAATCCACTTGTTATTATTAGTTTTTCAGAAAACACAAGTATGATCTTCAATTACCGGTACTACACAAATTAATAAACCAAAAATTAGCAGTGATAACTAGATACATACAAGTCAAGAATTACAAGCTCTTGTTATACTGTTACTAAGGAGACAGAGTGTAATTAATTTTGGCAATGAGTTTAATGTTATGTAATGACATTATTCTGTGCATTAAAGGTGTGCGAATGCTAGATGGTGATGTGACAGATGCAGTGGAGGCCTCATCTCTTAGTCTCAATCCACAGCATATTGATCTGTATAGTTCAAGCTGGGGACCAGACGATGATGGGAGGACAGTTGATGGACCTGCTAAATTGGCAAAAAAGGCATTTGAAGATGGTTGTAAAAAAGTAAGCAAAAATATCCATCCTAGTTACAGTAATAGTGAACTGAAGTGGTTTCACTTGTGAGTAGATACTAATGTTATAAATTACAACTGAATGCTTTGAATGTCTGTTCGAGAATTTTATATTTAATGTAATAAAAAGATAACTGAATTGATATGACAGTAGCAGCTTCAACTTACACGTAAGTCTGGCACATGATTGAAACTGTTACAAATGTTGGAACAGTCATGCATGCTGGTCATACTAATGAAACATTAAAACAATAGATATGATTTGATATAATAAATTGTAGTGTGTTATGTTTCCCTAACATATCCTAAGTCTTTTGAGAGGTGAAGCCTACTTTACATTCATGAAATGAGAACTAAACATCCAAGACCTAAGATAACTTTCAATTGGAAATTATCTTTTGAGTATTTAAAATATTCTAGCCTTTTTGTTCCAATTAGATGGTAGTTGCGACAATGAAGGGAGGACTGGTCAATTTTCATTCAAGAAAAAAGTTCAAGAGTACATGTAACTTATCACTGTTATTTAAACAGGGTCGTGGTGGATTAGGCTCCATTTTTGTGTGGGCTTCTGGAAATGGAGGAAGAAGCCGTGACAGTTGTGCATGTGATGGTTACACTAACAGTGTTTACACCCTGTCAATCAGTTCTGCAACAGAACATGGAACATCTCCATGGTATTCAGAATACTGCTCATCAACTCTTGCTACTACCTTTAGCAGTGGAAACTACGAAATGAGAAAAATTGTATGTACTTGGTAGTTTTGTTGCTTGCAATATTGCAATAAAGGTTTAAACTTTGGCTGTTTTTTAATGTTAAGACTTTTGTCTGGTTGCTATCTAACAAACTATTCAAAACATCACAACTTTGTATCATTTTATTCTTTGGTTATTATTAGCTCAGACTTTATTACAAAGATGTTACTGTAGCTATACATAGAAAAATGATGGGCTAGTGTCTGTTGTTCACTGTCCTGTCCAGTAAGAAAACAGTTGATTCGAGAGTGAAACTTGAAGAAAACTATGATCTTTGAGGGTCATCAACAAATAACTGTGCGTATTTTTGAGTGGATGACACACCTGTGGCACCACTTGCCTTTAGTTACAGGAGACTGTTTGTTAATAGAACTGTTGTTTGATTGCTTGTTTAAGGTTACCACAGACCTTCATGGACGATGTACAGATTCACATACAGGTACATCTGCTTCAGCACCTCTTGCAGCAGGAATATTAGCTCTTGCTTTGGAGGTTAAGTAAGTATCATGGCTTACCTTACCTTAAATTGGGCATGTCATGTTCCACCTAAATTATTTTAACAGAGAATGATCATCAAAATGAGAAACATACTTTTGACTGTATACTTGCATCCAAATACATTGTATAAATTAGTAGTGAATTGGAATATAGGAAAGGTGTTAGTTAATTTGTTGTTCCAGGAAATTTAATACCTCTCTAATCCTACCCTCCTGAAAATTCCAGCTAACATTGTACATTAACTTTCCTATAAAAGGTTTGTTATTGAAACCCATCCCCATCAGAATCATGGGGTGGTATATGAGAAGTTTCCTAGAACCACAACAATGTTAAATGTGTAACACTTTGTACCTTAAGTGTCCCTCTTTTTAACCTTTAATGAAATGAGAATAATTGTAGTTACCATTTATTGCCTGTACTGATACCAGCTGTTTGTCACAATTTGCAAGTGTGACTGTCACTGATGTGTTAATACTTTCTGTCCTTGTACTTTAACCAATGTATACTGTTTTCTTTCCATACTGTTTTATTTTCTGTAGTCGTAACTTGACCTGGAGGGATATGCAGCATCTTGTTGTTCGTACCTCATCCAATGCCAAGTTACAATCTGATGACTTTGTTACTAATGGAGTTGGTAGAAGGGTCAGCCACAAGTTTGGTTATGGCTTGCTTGATGCATTGGGGCTTGTCAATCTTGCAAGGAAGTGGAAAACTGTACCACCACAGCATGTCTGTCGTGAAATACCAGAAGCACAGCAAAGGTGATCAAACATGTACTTTTTAAATTAAAATAGTTTCTAAAAATATGTGATTTAAATGCATGCTGAAGTCTCCTTTAAATAGCGACTGTCATGACCTGGCCCAGTTGTTCGAAAGTTGGATAATGCTATCCACCAGATAAATTGCTATCCAATGAATTAGTGTCAAGGCTATCCAATCCACTGAATAGTGATTTATCCAGTGGATAGCAGTTTCCACCTTTTGAACACCCTTGGCCTGGTGTTTATTTTATAGTTTACCACTCCAAAGACTAAACAACCAAGCTGTAACTTGAACATGAATCAAAAATGAGGGAGACTATTGAATTCAGCAGCCCACAGGGAGAGGCTCACTCTAATTTCTTTTTTAAAGTTCATCCAATCCTCAACCGCAGTCTTATTTTTCCTTAGGCCTATCCCTGGGACAGGCACTTTGAAGGTGAATATACTATTTACAGCTTGTGCGGATAAGACAGATTACGTCCGATACTTGGAGCATGTCCAGGTAGTCACAACACTGACTTTTACGCGACGTGGTGACCTCAGCATCAAGCTGATTTCTCCTCAAGGTACAGTTGCAATTTTGCTACCCCAACGTAGAGAAGACTATTCAAGCAGTGGCTTTACAAATTGGGAATTCATGTCAACTCATACTTGGGGTGAAGACCCAAAAGGAACATGGACACTGGAGATTGAAAACCATGGTAAACAAAGCTTTGTAACGATTATTAATTACTTACAATTATAGCAGTACCATAAAGATTTGAGGTGAGAAGCAGTGCTTAACAAATAATTCATTAATTAGGGTCAATATAAGAACAAAATAGAATTACACAACAACTGGAAGAAGATACAGTGAAATCTACACTGATGGATACCCCTTTGTAATACAGTCAGAATTGTTTTCCCCCAACTGTACGCAAATCCATACACTCAGACTGTGCTATAAAATCGCTAAATTTATTTTATCTGAGATAGTTCCACTGCAATATTAACCCCTTTGTTCCCAATATTGACCCTTAGAATGGTAGGGATTTGAATTCTCTTTGATAACCAGGGGATGAAGATTTTGGTTATGACCGATCACATCTCTGCACCTGGTCATCAGTTAGTGGCTGTTCCTGTCATAGAAGTTTAATTTTCTTTTATTATTCTTTCTGTTTTAATTTCTATTTTATTCCTTTCAAGTGTTAATATTGTTTATTTTTGTTATAACTTTAATATCCTTATCAGTAGCTTTTTTTCATATATGCCTTATAGTAGCTCATCTTATTATATATAATTATAACATTCTTAGAAGCACTGTCCTGTTCAAACTTTCACTTTTGGGAATTATTCTCATTTCTTCTCTTTCCCATTATTTCATATATACATTGTTATATGTCTGTTATATTTGCAATGAAACATTAAACAAGAAACTTGATCAAGCTATATGAACTTTAATGCCAGTATTAAAGTATTTTTTTCACTTTGAGATTTTGAATTTCCAATTTACAAGCACTTGAGACTGAGAGTGAGACTGAGATTTTTTTCTCCAGGTGCTTCTCGGAATAGTGGAATTCTTAAAGATTGGTATTTGGTTGCATATGGAACATCAGAGCCAGCTCAACATGATGATTCTACAAAGCAACCTGTTCCTGCCTGCAACTTGGAATGTCAGAATGGATGTACTGGACCAAGAGCAGATCAGTGTAATGAGTGTAAACACTTCAGAAGAAGTACCAGTAAGGTAAGAGTACCATAAACTAAGTAGATATAATTTTATACCATCCCAAAACAGCCAGTAAGATCATACTTGATGATGATATACCCAACATCGTAAGCTGTATACCCTCATCGTAAGCTGTATTGATTGTTTTGACCGTTGTATATTCTATGAATGGTATGAAATAGTTATGCAAAACTTTCCTTGGTATAACTCTGAATATTCCACAAGTCACTTCTCTTTTCTTGGTACATGTACGAACATTTACCTAGGAGACGTTTTTGTATACTGAGAATATATGTCAAGTGACTGATGAGATATTCCATGGCCGTCCACTTTTTTATCAAATAGGCTGCTTTTTCCGACTCTGCAACATGTACATGTTAATAGCTTTTCAACTGAGTGAAACTCCTATGTGATGAATTAGAGCAAGGCATCACACAGATGTGAAGTCTTATTATTTTTCAGTTTTGTCACTTATTTTCCACTAACTGGTCGCATTACTCACCTTTTACAACTCATTTAATATAAATATGCCTTGCTTGACATCACAACAGCCATTTTGGTGTCCCATAACAAGGAAACAATGGCCTTGTTTGTGTCCCAAACCAATCCTGAGGGAGTTGAAGTCTTTTCTAATGTATACACTTTCTTTTGTTCCAATAAATTTGCATGGCTGCTGGTCTGTGGCTCGTGGAAAGTTAGTGCATTGTAATTATTTGTTTGTTTTGATGTAACTGACATGAAACATTATTATCATCTGTAGGAATGTGTTGCTGATTGCACTAAGGCAGAGTTTAGAGATACCGGTGCAAAGCTTTGCAAACCTTGCAGTCCAGTGTGTGCAACTTGTTACGGCCCCAACACAGCTGACTGTCTCTCTTGCCACTCACCCCTTATTGTACATAATGGAAGCTGTGTGAACTTTTGTCCCAATGGCTTCTACAAACATTTGCAAGATTCAGTTGTGATGTGTGCAAAGTGTGACAAGTCTTGTCTAACATGTGCTGGCAATGCGACATCTTGCTCCTCTTGTGCTTCAGACTATAGACATTTTCTGGGAAGGTGTTTAGCCAAATGTACTGATGGACAGTATGTAGAGGCAGATGGACAGTGCAAACCCTGTCACCCTTCTTGTCATAAATGTCATGGAAGTAGTGAAAGGTCCTGCTCAGAATGTGGTACTAAAGATGTACATCAAGTATTATTTCTGCATGGTGGTGAGTGTAAGGCTTCTTGTCCAAGTGGTTTCTTTGGAGACAAAGACCTCAAAGAATGCAAGCCTTGTGATTCAGCTTGTAGCAGCTGTGCTGGTCCTTTGACTTCTGAATGTGTGTCCTGTCAAAAGGGATATTTTAGACTTGGTGCTCCAGTTGGCACCTGTGTGGCAAGTTGCCCCGAAGGTAAGTTTTATTATGGCTTAGAAATGCTCTTTTGAGAGACAGTAGAGCGCCTGGAACTTAGAACTTTGGTTCTAATTGCATTAAGTGACTACTGATGTTGAAGTTTCTAGCAGAGATGGGGTTGCAGTTGCTATTCCATCACAGATTGTACTCCAAGCATATTGACAGGCTAATCCAACAGTTTGATAGAACTTCCTTTTGACCAAGTGGAGAGAGGAACTGTAAGACTGAGAGAGTCAAGGAAGGAAAGGAATCATTGTAGTATGGTTTATAAGTTGATGCGGGCAATTTACATATCCTGTTTTTTTTTTCATTTAACAGGCCAATTTGGCGAATCATCAAATGGGACATGTGCTCACTGTCAGTCATCATGCAAACATTGCGACCCTGTTCAGCCGACTAAATGCATCAGCTGCCCAGAGGGCAAATTTCTTCACATGCATCAATGCATGTCTGCCAAACAGTGCCCTACAGGCACATATGCAAATACCACGTCTGGGATATGTGATGATTGCCCGGTTGGATGTTCGTCTTGCAGCCTTACCTCTGGTCTGAAGTGCCTTGCTTGTTCAGAAGGATTTGTTATGCACAAGTCTCAGTGTTTGATGCGCTGCCCTGAAGGAACCTTCCCCAGGCACTCCAACAGGTCAGGATAAGAATGTTTGTCCATGTTGGCAGTGACTGGAATGTTTAGCGTACAGTGAACGATAGGTCGTGCAGTAACTAGCTAATGACTTAAGTGGATATTTTCTACACCAAAATTATGCAGTAAAAACACAGTTTAAGAGAAAACAGGCATTTATTTCGCTGTCGAGTTTATCTTGAAGGAACGTTCTTGATGTTGTGCATTTGCACGCATTGTGTGTAGGTGCTAATGAAGCGCGTATACATAGGCCAACACTAGCCTCGGCCGATTACGGGCGTCCCAGGAGCCAATGGGTTAACCCACGTATGTTAGTATTTTTGACTACTTAAAGTGTATATGACATGAAAAATAATTTCTGCTTATTTGAAAGGCCTTTCAAAATACAGAAGAATGGCGTTTTACGTTTCGAAATATCTTTTTTCATTCCAGAGATATTGATATTTTTGTATTATGCAAATTAGATCAGTGATGACTTCATAAGATTTGCAACTAAAAATGTTAAAATACTAAATAAAAAATATCTCTGGAAATACCGAAGCAGTGTTCTTAAACTTGGCACCACAAATGTACATCACAAAAGGAACAAAATGACACCCTTAGTGTTGTTTCCATAGCAACTTAATTTTATCATCGGATTAGCTGCGCTAGCTGGTTCTTCAGGTTTCAGACAAAAACTGGGAATTTCAGTTTTTACTGAGACACCACAAGCGGCAAAACCGTTGTCATGGCAACATCCCAATGGGTGTCATTGTGTTTCTTTTGTGATGCACATTTGTGGTGCCAAGTTCCAAAACACTGCTTTCTTAGTTTTAGAGATATTGCTTATTCAGTATTTTACTATTTCTTATGACGTCATCACTGATCTATGTCAAATGTCAATATCTATGAAACGAAAAAAATTAATTCAAAAAGAAACACGCCATTCTACTGAATTTTGAAAGGCCTTTCAAATAAGCAGGAAACATTTTTCATGTCATATATACTTTAAAGCATGCATGCCTTTTCTTTAACCATTAATTTAAAATCATGTTGTTCTGGTTGTTGCTTAGTTGTGTCGCATGTAATGCTATATGCCAGACGTGCTTTGGTGAAGGCAGTGATCAGTGCCTCTCGTGCTCTCTTCCAAGACTCCTTACTGGTTCAACATGTGTTACCAAATGTCCAGCTGGAATGTTTCACAGCCAGGTTACTCACAGTTGTGAGTCGTGTCACGCAACTTGTGAATTATGTGGTGGACCGTCTGCTGGTGACTGCCACTCTTGTAAAGGTATTTATTTCGTAATACAAGTATAATGATAAACTAAGAATCATGTACATACCTTGTGCAACTCTTGTGTAGTGTTTCAATAAGTCTTTTGAACAATAGTAATTAATTTAAAAAAAACTTCCGAAGAGTGCTAAGGGAGATTTTTAAAGATGATTCAATTAGTACATACCTCAATCTCAGAGCACTGGCTAAACATGTTATGCAAAGTCGACTCAACAAAAAGATAACAGCTCAGTGCAAGAGCTACACATGAATTAGAAACAACTGCTTCATTCAACAATTGGATATTTGAAATTGTACTTTACCCTTCGAATGCCTTTTTGGTTTATCGAGAATGACTTTAGGAAATTAAGTCAGTTTGTATTTTTAGACGTATTCTGACTCAGAGGGAATTCGGGATTTCAATGCCATGCATATATTTCAGGATGAGAAGAGCTAAAAAACCTTGATCATCCAGCTGCATGCAAAAACTTATTCCATCAACAAATCTGTTGCTGTTGAAGTGTTATGCAGTGTAAACTTAATTCGTGTTTTCTTTCCAGCTGGCTGGTCGCTTAATGGCTCAGAATGTAAAGCAGCTTGTCCAAGTGGCAAGTTTAATGGCAGCGAGGGCTGTCAGAGCTGCCATCCTATGTGCCTTGTATGCAATGGTCCAACTGAAAAAGACTGCCTAAGCTGCAGTGAAATAAAATTTCTTGACCTGCAAACAAAGCAGTGTTCTTACGAGTGCCCTGATGGTTATTTTGGTGATTTGGAAACAACACACTGCAAGCCTTGTTCTCCTGGGTGTAAGAAATGTAAGAACAATGCAGAATGTTTGTTGTGTGGACCGGGGTTATTGCTTGTTGGCAACTCCTGTCAAACACAGTGTCCAGCAGGTCATTTCCGTAGCAAAGCCAACTCTTGTGAACCTTGTGACGGGATGTGTACAGAATGCGCTCTGTCCTCCAGTAACTGTATCCAGTGTCAAGAGCACGAGGTGTTGAGTCGTGGCAAATGTGTCAGTATTTGTCCAGTTGGAACATTCCTGCTGCAAAATACAAAGAGTTGTGCACCCTGTCATTCATCCTGCAAATCATGTACTGGACCCACTGCCAATGATTGTACCGGATGTCACACCAAATCTGTTATGGTGAACTCAAGATGTTTAGAATCTTGTCCTTCAGACTACTTCTTTGATAACGAAGCGAACAGTTGCCAGCCATGTGACTATTACTGTTCCACCTGCAAAGGAGGTGAGTCTTATCGTGTTTCACATTATTTATAGAGCTGATGGAGTAATATAGACTAATATAGAGTAATATAGAAGCCACTGTGAAAGTCCAAGCCTGCTGTTTTTGGTGTATCAATCTTGCGACATCCTCACACTTTCAAGCGAAATGTAACAAACTACATACGTTTGAAAGTCGCACACAGCTCGTTACTTAGTTTAGCACTTCTTCTTTTTAACATTTTCTTTTTGTAACAACTTCATCAGTTTTCACTTTAGATTCTTATAACTTCTAGGCTTCATACTTACATTCCAGCATAGTTAGTAGATGTTTCCTCTACTAAGTATGATTCCAGTGTCCACACTTCAGTTCATCCTTTCAACAGACCTTTTATATTCAAGGAAAAATTAATTAAATTGGGGTTAACACATGCGATTGTGAAAGCTTCTAGCAACCCGTTTTAAACACCAAGCGTTTATTGAACTCTGGCCTGGGAAGTAATTTGTGCAAACTCTTAATATAATTTTAAAAGGTTAATAGCCTTCTAAAACTAAAACAGAACAAACCTCATGGTAAAGTCTAGTTCTCACTTGCGACATAATAGCGACCTTCAGACTACGAGTACGATTTTCAAATTTCAAATCAGTTAGAACTGTTACTCCTTCCTGTTGTTTACAAGCAGATAAAGAGACCCTAGAAGCAAGATTGGTGTGATAAGCGGTTATTTAAGCCATACATACTAGATTTGAAAAGTCGTACTCGTACTGATTCTCGTACTCGTAGGCAAATCTGAAGGTCGCTAATGTCATGACATAGCAACATAATCACGTTTATGTCGTATTGTGAACTGCAACATCTTATTATGTCGTTATGTTGCTGGTGTGAACTAGGTGTAATTTAGCCTAAAAGAAATCATGCGTTCATTATTTTTGTATATTTTGTTACAGGAAATGGTCTCAGAAATTGCACTAGATGTGTATCACCGTTTGTACTGTATAAGCACTACTGCATCAGAGAGTGTCCTCAACATGGTTGGGTGCTAGATAGCGACAATCAAAAGTGCATACAATGCCACTCGTCATGTGCGAGATGCATTGGACCCACAGCTAACGACTGCATTGCATGCAGAGAACCTGATACAAGTCTTGTTGGATTTTCATGTAAGAAGGAATGTCCCACTGGGACATTTGCAAATCAGGTGACAGGGCTTTGTGAGAGATGTCACCCAACATGTCAAAAGTGCTCAGGAGCTGGTGCAGACAGTTGTTTGTCATGTTCAGAAGACCTGGTTCAAAATAGAAGCACAGGCAGGTGTAGCTCAGTTTGCCCACAAGGACAATTTTTAACGGAAGGAAAATGTAGCGAGTGTCATCCAAATTGCAAAAGCTGTAATGGTCCAGGTAGCTCCAACTGCCTCGACTGTCCCTATGGCAAAGCTTTCTACAACTTTACCTGTCTAAATGACTGTCCCGATCGGACTTATGTCACTGATAAGGACGGCATTCATCAGTGCCAGCCGTGTCATCCTGTCTGTCATTCATGTGATGGCCCGACCATGGATAGCTGTCGCATATGTAAGAGTCCACTTTACCTTGAGGACAGAATGTGCGTTGTGCAGTGTTCACCAAATCATTATATCGATGAAAGCACAAGGTCTTGTCATCCATGTGGGAGTGAATGTAAATCATTAGCTCGGGATAAGAATCGCTCCATTCAGTCCCCAAACAACAAAGCATTGCAATTTGTATTGGAAGATCCTGAAAAGAGCGGTGTGTCTGTTGTTACTATTGCAGCTGTGTCAGCGTTAATAGTCGTATTCCTTGTCATATTTGGAGTTCTTCAGTTTCGATCCAAGAAGCAATACTCCAGGGTCAGTGTAGATGAAGAAGACACTTTGCTTTTAAATGGTACAAATGACAGTCATGAAGAATCCACAACAGGAGAAAGTATCTTTTAAGGCATTTCTAGTCTTTGTCAGGAGACCTATTTAATATTTTTGGAATGACAACAGGACTGCAAGACTTTTTTTGCAAGTTATGTATATTATTACTTCAATAGACAATACACATGTCGCCCGTCGGCATGTCCTGTAGTCAAAATGTATATAAACAATTTCAAAAAAAAAAAAACTTCAAATAAACTGATATCCATGGTTGTCAATAACCACTGCAGGATGTCAGTGATAATGTGTTTTGCTCTACTAATGGATTAGAGCAGTTTTGAATTGAGTGTCGTACTTGTAAAACCAAAACCAAATTTATCCCTCTAGCCAATCACAGAAGATGCAGACAATACAGTGAGCCAATCAAAACTC
>Ga0126337_10000527_pt1 | contig 19733 bp, 11 predicted proteins | sample DipCmetagenome_FD_92527 | JGI IMG/M metagenome (GOLD analysis project Ga0126337, IMG submission 92527) | Coral microbial communities from La Bocana,Puerto Morelos, Mexico - Diploria C A metagenome | ecosystem: Host-associated > Invertebrates > Cnidaria > Coral | place: La Bocana,Puerto Morelos...
TAACCCTTCAGGACCTAAAAAAAAAACCTTTCTTTGCCCCCCGGGGGGGGGGGGGGTACTCCCAGAAAAATTTGGTAGGGGTGTGTGGCCCGCTTCCCAAAACCCTTACGCTATTTATGACCAAAATCTGTGATTTTCCCTACCCTATTTATGACCTGACCAAAAATTTGATACCCTATTTATTATCTGACTCTTACATCATTAGGGGAAGAGCTTTTGTTGCTGGCTTTATCTAGCATGCGTGGCATGCGTTAAACGCGGTAGAGGAAGGCAAAGCGCGGATGGGAGAAGGGGAGCGCGATGAAGAAGTAGCTTCTTCTTAAAAATAAAAAGAGTTGAAGACTAGAGTGCTAAAATCGATATCTTATTTATGACCAAAATGGCGGCAAAATGGCTAAAATCAATACCCAATTTATGACCAAAAGGGCTGAAAAACCATACCCTTTGGGGCAGCACATACCTATATAGCCCATGTAAGGGAGTACCCCCCCCCCCGGGCTTAGCACCAAGTTCCACAAAGCACTTGCTACGTGTCTTGAACCCTTTTCACATAGACCTGTGCCTCTTTCGCGTTTGGATTATTTCAGTTTTCGTTTCTTTGGCCTGAAGTAATCTCACTTGGTACAGGCTTCTACAGGAAAGCATTCTTCAATGCGAACGTGACTAGTGATTTCATCTCCGCTGATGAGCCACAAGCAAACATCATGATGGGAAGCATTTATCCTGAGTAAATAAATATAGCAAACATAACATGCAGTTTCCGTTCTTTTATCACTTTTTGAGGCCAATCTTCACAAGGAGAAAATAGATAAATTTTCTTTAGATCTGACCTTACAAAGGAGCTAGAGACGAATACAGAAATTTATATCGTTATCCTAAAAATTGATGTCATTAGCATGGCAATGTCGTAGTTACATTATCAAATAACAGGCCAGACACGTGGAGTCAGTTTAAAGTAGCTTTTTTATTTTCTTACTGAAATAAGTAGTACAGCAAATGAGCAATCACAGGCCATAATTTGGGAAAGCAGAATGACTGGTGCCCAAATTACGCGGACGATATCGACGGATTTACATAGAACCAGAAGCGTGCGCTCGTAATAGCACGAATAAAAAAATAAAAGAAAAAACTGTAGTGTCGAATTTAGTATTGAACGTCGGCACCTAAGGATTCTTTCACTACATGCATACGCACGACTCAACCAAGCGCACCTGATGAACGATACTGATAAAACTATATTCCTGTTAATAATGTTGATTCCTTCATTTGTAAGAAACTAGGTTATTTTGTATATGAAGTATTACATATAAGAGAAACTTGTAATCTTATCTAGTCTAATGTAGTTAGTGTTTTACATATTTGTTATCGCAGTAATTTCGTATATTGTTATTTTGGGTAATATGGTAATATATGTATATGGGAATACCAATAAATTTGTTGTTGTTGTTGATAGGTTCATAGACAATGGAGCAGAGTGGTGCTTGGAAGTCGGGACATACACAGAAGGGAAATATCACCTCTATCACAGGGTTTTCGCGACTCATTGGGTTTCAGGAAATAAGTTCCGCCATCATCAGCTCATTTTTTTGATTGTTTCATAAACAATGGAATCTAATGGGCTTATGTTACAACTTGTACATGTACCGAGCCGTGAAGCCATCCTTTAAAATGTACAGATGTATGTATAAACCTCTGTAGCACTGTGGTAGCTTTCGTCTAACGCCATTCAGTGATACCATACCACAGTTTACATACGTAATCTGTGGGAGGATGTTACTGTTGTGACGAGGCCAAAACAAGATCCCACGCACCGTTTACTGCATGTTCAGCTCTCCATACTTTTCTTGTGCCTAGAAACATTTATTTAAAACGTGATCCTTATTCGAGCCCCGTGGTAATATTCTTCATATAGCTATGAAAAACTGAAACTTGCCGTCTTGCGTTTTGGACATTCAGCATTTTTGTTTGTTTTCTAAGTTTCATCATCATCGTCATCATTTCAGTTTTCCGAGCAATGTCTGAATAGGCCCTTGCGTTCTCGCTCGCCAAGCTCCTTGGTTCTTAGCACATGCGCAATCATCCACCCTGCGGCCTTTGAATCCGACCTCTCCGGCACTTTCCCTCTCCACAGTTCTTCTCCAAGTTTGTTCAGGTCTTCGCGCTACCTTTGGGTGTTAAATTTATAGACCGATAATTTATGTGATATCGTATATCCGACTCCTACAAACCTCAAGTCTGAATATTTTGTACTTTTTTAAAATTCAATGTCTTCAATTCCAGTTTATCATCAGTATCTATTATTTGTAGTATCGCAAGAGACTGATCTAAGTGAACACATTTCGCCTCCTTATTATTGACCTTGTGTTACAAAGGCGACCACCCTGCCGAAAGACTATAGCTAAAGAAAACACATGTCTCTAAAATATCCAATTCCTATGAATCTAAGAGTTCCATATTGACTGAGTGTTTGATTCAGATAACGTTCAGAAACATCATTTCACCGCCTGGTTAGGACATGTTGGAAAAATGTTTCTTCACTCAAACTTTCTTGATCTATTTTGATCCATAACGTGAACAGTTTCTTATTTTTAAAAGCGCATTTGAATATTCATACTGATCAATTTTGCGTTTACTACAATGTCGGATTAACCTTTAGTGTTACAGGATGGCTAGAATTTCTGTTTCAAAACAGTAACAGGCCAAAGTAGTCTTTTCAAGAAACATCCGGATATTTTTCGTGATTCAGTTAAAAGTTTTCGAGATGTTAGGCTACATGCATTTGTAGCTTTTTAGCCCCATGTTTTCCTCTCTGTTTTTTTAAAACAATGCTCAGTACTATACCAAAAGCAATGCAGGTCAGCGATTTCCCACTCGAAATGTGAGTCAGTCCATATCGCGTCCATATCACCGGCCTAGAGACCATGCCACAGTCTCTTAGTATTACTAAAAGTGCTAAAGCGGCAAGTTTGTAAAGTTTGTTTCAGTCCTCAACTCCTACTAGCGCATGAAAAGTTTGAAAATTTTAGCTTAAATGATTCAAAATCCGTTTTAGTTATAAAAAAATGAGATTTTTGGAGGGTTTTTTTTTGTGATGTTTAGAAATTTTTTTGATATTTTTTGGCTAGGTATTTAGGTAATTTTACGTGATATTTGTAGAAAGGCCTAGACCAAAGCTAGAGTGGTATTGTTGCTATGTTATCGGAGTAAATAGAATACAAGATCGCTGATGGAGAAGCCAAGCGAAGCGGATTACCAAGGCACACGGCCTAGAAATAAACCAATCACGCATAACTGAAGTAGCCTCGCTGAGGCACGGCAGTTATAAAAGTCTGCCTCATAACTATATGCGTCTCTTTCACAGAAAGTCAGGAATATTTGGAATGTCTGAGGTTAATTTAAGTTGACACTAATTCAGGATTTCTTTTAGCACTTTCTCTTTCATTGCAACTGAGTTTTGAGGGCCACGCTGTTGAAAGGTCTGACTCTTGTTTTCAAACTTTATAACCCTGCTGATCACTCACGCGATTTCAGTCTGACTTAAGTGTGCTTTTTTAAAATCCTTTGACCTCCTTTTCAAAGACCATTCCGTGGCTGAATTTCTTCATGCTCGAAGTTCAGTGATTTTCATCGAATATCCTGAAAGCCTTGGTAATCTAACTCACGTATTAGAGTACCATGTTGGTAAAGCCCAGTGACCGGTAATAGATACTCACCGCAGGTTTTTTTGTCCACATTCAGTGGAGCGAACTCGGACGCGACCGTTCATGTGTAGCCAGCTTAAGAGTTGTACAACCAGTCAGTGTTGTATAAATATTCATCTCGTAACTGAACTAAGCGATCTGGAATGTAAAAAACGGATATGGGGGCTTGTTTGTCCTAAACGGGTCGCTTCACCTCCATAATCAATGTGAAGAAGCCATGCTACCACTTCAATCATTCTAAGAACTTTTGGCTCTATTTGCAAAACAGATCAGTGGCTGCTGCGCGTTGAAAGGTCTTTTTAGCGTGGATGGAAAAGAATTTAAATTTCACAGCGCTATTACCGCATTAAGTTTGATGTGTTAGGGAGTTTATACCAGAAAATTAGCGAAAGTTAATTAGTTAAATTAATTGCAAAAGCCAAAGAAATCCGATATCGCTTCATTCTAATTATTAAAAAAATTTTCACGTATGTCTGTTAAAGGATTATCATGTAGATGAGTAGGAGGAGTAAATGCTTGTGGGATGTTTTAAGAGGCGTTTAACAGGCTGAATTTGTATTCGCCATGCAAAAATTGGAAGCAGAACGCAAAGGAAGCAATTGACATCTTCATGGGTCAAAAAAAAAAAAGCACGGTGGATGCTTTTTATGTAAAAACCGTTCGCGAAAAATACAAAAATAATAAGGTCAGATAATAACTCAAAGAATGTTTGGTTCGATTTCATATTAACTTGTTGTTTGAATTCGAATATATAATACTTGATAAAATTAAGACTTAATTCCTTTGTGATCAGTTTTCTTCATTTTCATAGCCTCAGTCTTTGCCGATATTTAGAACGGTCATTGAAAAAGATGAGCACTGTAAACAGGCTTAAGACTTCCCTGAGCAAACCAAAATCTCTCCTCATACTGCGTTAACAAAACTGCCCACTGACCCATAAAGTTATACCCCTTGACAAGGCACTGAGTTAAATATTTGGGAAACTACCTTTGAAATATCTTGCGTTGTTTAGCTACTTTTGTTTTCCAATGGGCTCAATGATTTTTGCGCGTGACCGACCAAGCGGGAGTCTATCGAACCGACTAAAAACTAATAAATATTTAACAATGAGCAAAATTAACCCAAAACAAAAACATGTTGTGCGGCAAATATTAAATTAACAAGTTTTGTGCTGTCGGCAAAGCTTGAATAGCAGAAAGGAAGAGAGGGGTTTCCTCGGAACCTTTTGTACTTCGCACATTGATTGTCACAGGCCAATAATTTTGTCAATTAACTTAGCAAAGCGACCCATTGAAAGGCCAATCAAACATCAATTTTTTCATTACGAGGCGTCACAATTGGCTGGTTGCGTTCCTTGCTTAATTGATACTTTGGTGTTAATAGGGCGTGTCTGACGTCACCTCTAACCACGTGATTGGTTCAAGACGATACGTATACCGCAATACGATGCAGGGTGAAGATTCGTTCGCTCACTCACTCTGGCCTAGTAGGCCGTGATCAAGAATGAAGATGGCGACAGATCTCGAGTACTGCGACGAAGAAGATATACTTGCTGATGAAATCAACGAGGAGCGGGATCCTAATTTTGTGGAGGAAAGATTTCGCGTTGACCGCCGTAAACTGGAACAAATGCTTCAAGGTCAGGTTCTTCTAAAATCAGAGGATCTTGCGATTTCTGTTTACTCTGGATTGTATTTTGCTTTGATAATGAGCTGAATTTTATGTTGCTTTTTATAATTTTAGCTGCCGTGGAGGGATGTGGGCAAACAGGCGAGGAGTTTTTCCAGAAGGTTAGAGAAGGTCAAATTATCATTTATAATTTTCCACATAATTACAGCTGGGTAATGCTATAAATTGTTTTGCGGTGGTAGATTATGGAGGAAACAGCGACAACCATAACATGGCCCTCTAAACTCAAGATTGGAGCAAAATCCAAGAAAGGTGAGTCAATGAACAACTCGCGAGTTTATCAAGGGTGGCTTGATACGTTTTACTTTCCACTGGCCCTGAAAAGCTTACTCTCAGTGGCAAGACAAGAGCAGTGTGTTCTTGGTTGACAGGGTACTGTATTAATTTAATACGGGTCAGATACTCAAAACTATCGTGGATTGAAGTGGAGACTGGGGTTATTTTGATTTGTGTGACTGGCTGGCCCGCTGTTCCACTGCGAACATTTAACAACGACTAATTCGGCAATAGGAAATTCTTCTGATCGAAACGATTCATGTACTTTTATTAGTTCCTTTAGTCTCGGAAAAAGCCTTGTTGTGCTGTTTATGATACCAGCAACAGCTTTTGTGTTGCTTAGAATAATTTTCTTTTGTAGCTAATTCCCATTGTCTCGTTCTTTTCTTTCTACCAATAAGCAGTCCGATTGTATCTATGTTTATTCTTATTAGAGATATTTCTTCAGGCAATCTGTGAGTTTGACGATGCGAGACGAAAATCGCATTTCTCTTCCTTGCGTCGTGTTGACCCTTGCATTTCGAGAGTTTAAAGAAAAAAAACAATTACTCGCGAGCCTTGTTGGAAACGGGATTTTTGTTTCTGTAATTCGCCGGGAAGAGACAATGTCCACTGGTTTTACTTCTACTTCGATCTGTTTTGCATTTAGTCTTCCATAGATACAGTTAGCAACTCGGCGGCGTGATATTATTTGGTTGTGTTCCAGCATTGTTTTATTCCTAACCTATTCTATTATTGTACTCGCTTTTAACTAATGAAGAGCTAACAAGTCTCATGATGTTTTCGCTCAAATATGTTCTTTCCAATATCTTATCTTCGCCCAAGCGCAGCATTAATCTGTGGGCCGGCCGTGGCACGCTCTGGAAAATTTTGTTTGGCAATCGTCAAGTGTTGTTCGATTTTGTTTAAGAAGAACAAGTCGCCAGTGTTTACTTGGAGTAATATATGTTTGCCTTTATTCGAACGAATTGAATTACTATAGGCAGTAAAAATCTTAATTCACTAAAATCAATTAGAACACGGATGTTGAAAGTGAATTATTCTTTTCAATTTGTCGGTAAATGGAGTCATTCATGCATGTTTTTTGCCAACTGGGAATGTTTCACAGCGACGACACGCTTGCTGGAGCGAGTCACGCACGCTAAGTGACCTTATGCCCCTCGCTTAATCAAGTCTTGGTTGCTTACATTTCCCAGCACGAACGTAATAACCATCAGCGTCCCGAAGATATGGGATCGCAAATAAAATTACTTTATAACTATAAAGCAATCTTTCTTTTGCGTGCTTTGAAGTCGTGTGCCGATGTTCACATTACCGTAAATTGATGTCAAATTAGTCGGAATCGAAAAAACGAGTTCGAGAATGCTGTTCGTTGTCGAACCTTCAGTAAGATGGCGTCGCGCAGTATATTTGATAATGTTCTCTAGGTATTTATGAACTTTAGGTAGTAAACAATGGAGTGTATTTGCTTCATTTGACGGTATTTCAAAGCGGGGAGCCGAAATAGAATTCTCTCGGCACATGTCATAGATGTTAATAACTGGAAGTTCAACGGGTGTTTCGAACTACATCACTTTTGAATCTTTTCTGCGTTTAAAACCACGGAAGTTTGATTTCAACAAACAACGGCTTTGCTACGATGCGTTTTGTGGAATGCTAGTGTAATCGATGGTCATAATTATATTGTAAACGTGCATCGACTGAGAGGCCAGTTATGTGACTGAATAAAATACCATCATACTTGAGGAAAATTTAAACTTACGGATGATCTTAACAATCAGCAGCAACTAAGGAAGTATTCACCAAAATACAGTAATTAAGTTATGACGTGAGATGATTATTTTTCGTAATGAAAGAAAACTGTTCGTTTATTTGTGAGTGAGTTAACTGTTGTCTGTTTGGCTCATGAGGTACAAAAATACGGTAAATAATCTCTGAGTTTGTCAATTTTGAAAGTACAATTCTCAGAGTGAGGTTCTGTGTTTGAAGTTTACTACATTTATATATAAAGTCTTAAATTGTGACAAAGTGGAAGTGACGAGAGGACGGATGTAAGAGCATGGTGGGCAAAGTCCCTTTTCAGATTAAACTTGACCTGACCCGACATCAAGTGTATTTTTTCTCAAAAACAGCCCAGTGCGGAAAGCAGAACAATTGAAACATAATATTTGTTATTTGCACACTCTGTTATCTACTCAACTATAGAGCTTTCCTAGATTAAGAGTTTAGGATGTCTCCGACCAGTCAACCTTTTCACTGCATATTTAGGGACAAAAAACAAAATTAAAAAAAAAATAGATTTAATACACGAAACTTAACAGTGTTCAGAGTGGTTGAATTAAGTTGTATGTAAATGCATAAAAATGTAAATTAATGACTATATTTAGTTGTTTAGGAATTCATACACAAACATCAAGCTCCACTGTCCTTACATTGGCACTTGTCACTCAATTGCTATGTCATTGAAATCATTCTAACATTCTCTTGCTTCACTGAAACTTGTCCTGTGGCTCGTTGAAAACTCTTGGCTGGCCCAAATGAGGCAATGTCCATGAGAAAATTGTGACCTAGGCAATGTGCATGGCTGTGCATGGCTGAATTCTCATCCTAGGTATTTAGGATGTTTATGAAGACAATAACTAACAAAAACAAATAAAATGACTGAGACAAGTGCCTTGGTTTTCCCCGTGTTTCCGCATTGCACTGTCAGCTGATGCAACTTTTTGGTTCACTTGCTTTACATAATCTGTTGGTCAAAGATGTCATTACATTTTGGAAGAGACACGCACCATTTGGAACATCCTTGATAATTATTGGTCATGGTTCAAAAAACTTTCAAAATGATGAGTGGACCTTGTTCCCTTGGCTTATCCCTTTGACAGTGGAAGACTGCAAATTTAGTCCAACCTCTCTAATATGGTTGCAGGGGGGCAGAACTATGATAAAGATGTTATATATGATTAAGTGAAAATTCACTAATGGCCTTCATTTAGTTACCATTGCAGTATTAGAAAGACTCTGCATAATAAAAGCTTTTTATGGAAATTGTATGCAAAAAAAATTGGGCATTTTGCTATAACAGAGAGAACTGTTGGTTTGATTTCATACCCCTCTTGCCATAATATAATAATAATCATATTAACATATTTCAGTAATAGAATTAAAGCATATTTATCTTTGCTGTGTATGATATATTGAATTAGGCATTTCATGTTAAAATCCTTTTTTTCAAAAGGAGTCCTGCTGATTCTCAGAATGAAGGAATATTATGTACATGTATACAACTTATAAAACTTTTAACATCATTAGTAGCAATATTGTTCAGCAGGGGATTTAAGTTTTATATCTTAGCTTCCAAGTAGTGTAGTATTTTTCCTTATTTGTGAGAAATTTGATTTTTAATTACAACGGAAATCTTCTTAATTTTTCCTTTGTTATTTTTGTTTTGGATCTTGGCATTTAACAATGTAGTCTTCTTAATCTTGCATGTACTATGTTATGTCTTGTAAACAAGATGGTGTCACAATATTGTTTTATCTAAAACGCACTATATCTTTTACTTTGTAGTTCTATTCTTATTTTTTTTAGATAAAATAATCACGTACTTGATAGTTACATCGAATGTTATGTCATGTATTGGATCAACATTTTGCTGAATAATTTGTTACTTTTTTAACAGTTTTACAGGTCTAATTATTAAGGAACACTAGTTTTTAATTCTCACCGATCAATTTGAAAAAAGCCTTGGTATTTATTGTGCTTGTTCATTGCATTTTTCTTATGTAACAATTCTCAAAGAAAAGCAGAACTGTTTACAAACAGGCTTTATATTTCTTAGATAATATTTAAAACCCAAAAGAGTTGTCATTGAGTTAAAGGAAAATAGGTGTCAATGATGGTGATTTGAAAATATGAAAAACAAAAAACAAGTAACACAAAAGAAGGAGCAGCAGCTGTTTTAATCTAACATACTGCAATTTTATTGCCTGTTTTTCAGATCCACATATTAAGGTAGCAGGCCTGCCTGATTCTGTACGACTGGCAAAAGAGAAAGTCATGGCAGTCTTGGATACAAAGGTATACTGAAGATTTTAATATTCTTAGAAAAGCTCGGGTGACTTACACTGTATTTCCGTGCACAGTAGGGCACATGTTTGTTGGTCATTCTTTGATTTTGATGTCTTTTCTTTATAGTCAAGCAGGGTGACACTTAAAATGGATGTGTCGCATACTGACCATTCACATATTATTGGTAAAGGAGGAGGGAACATCAAGCGAGGTATACATATTTCAGTATTATTGATATCAATGCACAAAATCTGGATTCTTAAGAGTGGGTCATCATGTATAGCATAATGTACCTGCCATTAATTCTCACCCCTTAGTGTGAGTCTTACACCTGTGGATCTCATTCTCATGTCACTGCATCCCTTCAGTTAAAGTTCTTGCACCCAGCAGAAAAATTTACACTATTGCTGCCTAAATTAATACACTTTTGAGAAATCTTTAAACCAATGCAAAAAAGGAACATATTAGCTACATATTGATATAGTTCCCAAAGTTTTTCTAATTCAAGGTAAAAGTTAAATTTTATGTTTGATAAACCTATTATTTTCAATTTAGTTGATATAACCAAATTACAGAGAAACAAAAAAGGTCTGTTTCTGTCTAAGAACTTAGTCCCCTGGATGTGATCACTAGCTACTGCTACACATGTACCGGTACCCCTGTATGTTACATGTATTTCTCTTATTTGTTTTCAATCATCATGTTATAATATACTCATATGATTTAATTGTTAATAAATTTTGTGCAGTTATGCAGGATACTGGATGCCACATTCACTTTCCTGATTCAAACAGAGGAACAACAAATGAAAAGAGCAATCAAGTATGACATTGTTGTTGCTAATGATCTGTTATTCAAGTTTTGGAGGTGTCTTAACCAATATGTGTGTTTATAAGTTCATCAATTCAGGGAGTTTTTTAGAGAGATGCCAACCTTAATCTGGGAGTTAACTGATTTTGCCTCTTCTTCACCCTGAAAACATTCTGCTGATGCAACTATGTAAACATGTCCTATGTCCCACAAATTTCTCAGATCTGGCCAAATTAAGTGTCAAAATATGTAATATGTTGTTTTCAAATCTAGCTTAATTTATTCATGGTTCACAAAGGATTAAAAAAAAATAAATAAATGTATTGTTAATTATATAATTTTGTTAGTTACAATGTACCCGATAGGTAAGCTCTTATGGTTCCTTTCACTCTAATTCCTGTGTTTAAATCCTAATTAATGTGAAGTGGACCCAAGATATTTCATGAGAATATTACTCTGACAGTTTGAGTGACAATCACAACATCTGAATTCGCCAAGTTTACCAGTGCTGAAATGTTCTAAGCATGCTTTTACTTACAGGTTTCAATTGCTGGTCAACCCTTAGATGTGGAAAGTGCACGACAACAGATCAGGGTAATTGCTCAGATGCAGTGTTTCTTACTATGTGATTTTCAACAAAATTGATAGTTACTATGGGCAGTTTTCACAGGCAAATGGTTCGGATATATATTGGAAAGTTTCTGAAAGATGCAAGAATTGAAATACAAACCAATCAATTTAAAATATCACAAATTCTGCAAAATTGCACACCATGAAGATTCCTGGTCCGAATTTATGGAAAAATTGGGTATGTTGTGAGATTGTCCTTTTCTTAGAAATTCCAGAAAATGCTGTTCCAAATTGAACCACTGGAAAATTTTAGGCAAGATGACAAATTGGCTCTATGTTAAGCTTAAATAGCACTATGCTTAGCTTTTAAATAACACTCAGATTAGCCTAAATAGGGACTTTAAGATACGCCATGTCAAGGTACTACTATGGCTACTTTGGCTTGTTCATGCAACAATTACATGACCAAGAATACAGAACTTTTAATTCCAATAAAATGCACTTTGAACAGCAATAAACAATTTGTAGCTCATGTTTGAAGCCTTTTTATCTATGGCTGTTCTGCTGGATACCAATACAAATTAATTGATTATCTTTCAATTTTCTGCACAAATAACACAATCATCTCAGAACTGATTTTTCTGATTGAATACTTAATCTTCCACCAATATGTAGCCTGCTCAAACAGTGAAAAAACAGCAGACTTCTACTCATGTAGTGAAGAGTATGAAACTGGGCACACCCAATATTTTTGATGAGATGTAAAGGGCCCTATGTCCTAATACAGGACTCATGTTTTCATATCAGGATTTGCTGCCCTTGGTTCTGACATTTGAATTACCACTGAGTGGAAGACTACCAACAGATGCCAGTTCACCAACTATCCAACATATAGCTCAAACGTGCAATGTCACCATTACTTTTAAACAGGTCAGTAAATTCATCGTGGTTTAAAAAGTTTCAATGTTAACTAACATATTTAATTTTCCATTTCAATTTACAAAATAAACCAACAATCTATAACCTTTCTGCAATAAAGATTAATTGGTTTGTGTGCATCTTTATTTCAATGAAAACAGGTAGGTAAAAAATAATAAAACCATACATGACTATTGTCTCATTCACAATCTGTAGTAATGTAGAAATTAAACTCATTGCTGCTATAGTAACAGACTATAAATATTTTTACTCTGTATGGCCTAAATGTTTTAAGTTTCTCTTGACAGAGACCAAGAGCTGGTAGTCAAACAGCAATAATTAGAGGATCACAGCAGTATATTGCTGGTATAAAGGTTGGTGCCCTGTGATTCATTTGCTTATAAGTGAATAGTCAATCATGCAAAGCTCAAGCTTACACGTGCTCTCTCTGGTGAGATTAGGTTGAAGGAATCATTCGTTCATACATGTAACCCCTTGGACAATAGTACTCATGTACTGAAGGGTTATTCTGAATAACTACATCACATGACTGAATATTTCAAAACTGTGCATGCTGTGAAAAATATTTAAATCATAATAAACACAATAGCCTCCATTTTGCTGGAAAATATGCTCAGATATTTGTGCTTAGACATTATCACAGTTTTGCTCTTGGAAATCTGTTTGTTTCTCAGAGCAGATAATGTCCACAGACATACACCAACTGGAGGTGCCAAATGGAGGCTAACGTTTATTCATATTATTTAATTATTATTATTATTATGACAGTGTAAACATAAGGATGTCGTCCTAAAGTTATTTATACATCTTGGGCATTGTCTGTAGCCCAGTGTGTAAGGAATACCAACATTGTAATTATAAATGGTGAAAGAAAAGCTAAAAGTTGTGAATAAAAGCTGAGTAAGAATTAACTTATGTATATACTTGCCATGGACCTATTCTAAGACTTAAAAAACTCTAGGTATGCTAAGCAATTAAAAATGTTGTTATTCATATATTCATTTGCATCCTTCACCTTCTATGGGTATATTACAAACTCACAAAGTGACCAGCTCCCAGATGGCTTGATAGCTCGGCTGTTGAGCACTGCACCAGTATTGCAGAGTTGATGAGTTTGAATCCCATTCAGGGCTGAATTTTTTCAGGCTTTAATTTCTCAACTGCTAAGTTGTGTATGTAACTGCGATGATCAATCAAAAATTCATATCTTCCTTGGCAGTTCAAATATATGGTCTTTCCTATATTCATTTGCATTATTATTATTATTATTATTATTATTATTATTGATTTTTATTGTTTTATCAGTTTTTATCAATTTTGATAGCACCTTTAAGCCATATTATCATCACCATTATCATTATTGTATTATTATTGTTATTATTACTATTACTATTATTATTATAATTACTAGAACTTGTAAAACAGGAATTTAGATGACCTCAATAAAGTTGTTTTATTATTTATTTATTATTATTGTTATTATTAACGTATTATTATCATTATAATATTACATTCATATTAAAACTAACTTACAGGTTTCAAGGAAATGTCATAATAATAATCCATAAAATTCTATTCAATGTCAGTATTTATATTAATGGCGTCATTGTCTAAATGTTTTATTTGGACAAATAAGTTCAACATTCACGTTTGAGAGTAGTGAAAGGTTGACCCAATTCTTTGCGGCGATAAACAATTACTTCATGGTGACTTTCAGATAATCTTATAGTTTACAATCTCAGTTTAGGATATCAACTTCATGTACATACATATGCTTATCTGGCAATTTGAAACAAAAAGAGTTCAATTTTTATTTCTCTTTCACCTTTTTCCCTCAGGATGCCATTGCCCAACTAGTGGCGCATTTGACAGCAAAAATAGCTGTAAGTACCATCTGATGATAAATTATCAACAGTATTATTGGCTATTAGCATATACCTTTTAACTCTCACATATTATAGGGGTCACATATTTCACACCAAGCTGACACATTTTAACTGTATTACAGCTTTAACTGACACACTTTTTGAAAATTTGAAAACTTGAACCAATGAAAGAAAAGAAAAGATCATGGATTTAACTTACACTTGCACCAACTCTCCATTCTTAGGGGAAAGCACTGGGTAACAGCATTAGTTTTAGCAAAGCACTTATAAGGACCGACACCTGGACATTTCAAAATGTCTTCAGAAATCTTTTGAACACCATCTGAAATCCTAGGTTGTCTTTGGAAATTCTTAGTACTTCAAGATAACAATCTCATACCCCAATTTGTAGGAAAAAGTTGGCAGGTGTAGTAGCAGGTGGAGCAACGTGGAATAATTTTAATTTGTACTTAAGTACATTTGTTAGCTGCAGCATTTGACATATTCCTATGAGATATTTGTGGCTCAGAAAGGGGAGGATACAGTCATTGCCATTCATCATTCTCAAAATGACTTGCTTTAGTTTACTGTTACTTATACCATTACTTGTGTTTCTTCAGACTTCAGTTCCAGTAAACATGCAGATAGACATTGCACCTCAACATCACTTATTTATAATAGGAAGAAATGGAATAAACATCAAGCAAATCATGCAAAGGACTGGAGCAAAGTGAGTTAATTTGACACTGGCAATTTAGTATATTTTTGTTGTACATGTAATCTATGAAAGTATGTAAAACAGAGTTGGCTTCTTCTTTGTGTGACGCAAACCCAGCAATCCAGTGTTTGCACTCCCATTAATGCACTAGATTGTCTGTAAAATGTCAGGGCATAATCAGATACTATTTCTGAAATGAATAGTAACTCATTACAACTGCATACTGAAGTAGTCCACCAGTTGGGTAACTGTTTGTTTTATTCTCTTCAGATATGTTATGATTTGCTATTTTTGACAAAGTACTGCTCCAGATTTTCTGTACTCTAACTCTGTAATAAACTGTATTGAAATGTATATTGATTTAATCATACAATCACTTAATGTATCCATCTTTTCATAACTTGAACTTCCAACAACTCAAACCTGTCTCAAGTGCCAGGGAAGGTTTGGAATTATTGACTTCAAATACATCATATAGCTTGAAACATATAATTTTGGTTGAGAGTTTTTCTTTCCTTCACAGCATTTCTTTTCCTGATCCAAATGGAACACAAAGAAAAGGCACAGTATTTATTACTGGAACAGTGGACTCTGTCATTCACGCAAGAGCACAGCTTATTGTAAGAAAAAAGAATATTACCTTACTTCTTCTTTATTAAATAATAATTTAATGTTTGCCGAAAATTCCCTTTAATAATTATTGCAATATTCTTCCTATGAATTTGCAGTGGAATCAATCAATATGACCTCTTTAGGGCCATAAAATTGTGGTTGTATTTAAGATGATTTTAAAATAACAATATTTTTCTTAGACCCCAAAAAGGACCAAAATAACAAGGTGGTTCTCTGCAGTTAAAGTTTTAATTGGAAGATTGTAAGGCTAAGGGCTCCTCTGTACTATAAATTGTATTTTCATCATAAGTGGAAATTCAATTTAATTGTTTTCAACATTTTTGGAAAATGTACATGCATATTTTTTTTCTAGTTTGTTGGACTTGTAAGTGGGCCTATCACTTGGTTGCTCAATTGCAAGTTTGACCTTTTTATATATTTCAGCACTCATTTGCTTACATCAAGGTTATAAAACTTGCCATAGTGATCTTCTGACAGTGATGCAAAGAAAATAGTTTTTGATGCTCAAGTTAGCATTTACAACAGCAATGAAAAGGCATTTTTGTCTTTTTTCTAAAGGATTTCATTTTTCTGTATCCCTACTGCTTAAACTTAATTTTTCACTGTTTATTCTTTCATAGAATTGCCTTCCCCTGGTATTAATGTTTGACCTACGAGAGGAAGACGGAGATGCCGATATACGTAAGAATATGCTGACAGACATCTATTTGTACAATAAACATCTCCCATCTGTCTGGTTTTGTTGAGTGCAAGAATAATTTTAAGATAAAATTTCAAAGTAGCAATATAATATTTGTTTTTGTAAACCCATCAGCATTTTTAAGGAAATTTACCTGTATTTTTTTATTCTCATAGTTGCAGCAAAGTTAAACAAAATAATGGAAGCATGTGATGTGTTTGTCAGTGTAAAACCAAAACCCAAGCAACCCAGTAAGGTAAGTTTTCTACTTGAAATAATAAGTAATGCTTATGATTAACTTTTTAAGGTAGTCACATAGTCTAGTTGAATAGGTAATTTTTATTTGTATTCTTGATTTAATTTTATCTTATATGTATTTTGATTTATTATTTTTTTGAACAGAATTGTATAATTTGATTATTCTTTTGCAAATTTCCTTTACAGTCAGTGATTGTTAAGAGTGCAGAGAAAAACGTTCAAAGCATGTACCTTGCGAGGCTTGAAATACTTGGGCTGGATGGAAATGAAAATCTTGCTGTGTCATCAGCATTTTCAACATCAAGTTTGGTTAATCACCGCATCCCATCACCTGACAACGTGACAAGAAATTACTTTAGCATGCTCAACCTGAGCTCTTCTCCACCTGGCTACATACACAGTCACATGAATGGACATACCAGTCCTGTTTTAAGCCCAGTGGATCCAACGTCTAACACATGGTTTACAACAACTATGTCCCGAACATCACCTACCATCTCAAACATGATTGGTGGCCTTGTGGCATCACCAATGCACTCACTTATAAACTGTTCAACAACGTATCCAACAAGCCCACCTCCTCCACCAGGATTAGGTCCCCCTTCAACAGTTGCATCTATCGCAAATAATGCGCCAAGTGGATATCTTATAAACTATTCTGGATCTACACCTGGCTCAGATGGTTACATCAACAGCATTGGCACAGGTAACAAGACATGTTAATGTAGAGTACTGGGCTATTTTTCAAAACGGGTTATAATAGATAGCATGTCTAATTCACAACTGCTTGATTTCCTTGCAACAGAAGAGATGAATTGCAAGCAAGTGCTTAATTGATGCAAAAGGGTTAATCATCCAAAAATATTGATATTGTACAAAACTAATCCGTAATGTATTCTGGAAGTTTCCACTCATAATCATGTTTGGCATTAACATGTTATACTTTTAAAATGATGCCAGTATTACAAATTTTTACTTCTTTGGCCAGCTGTCACTTGTGTAATCCTTGACTCAAGTACCAGTCCAATGTAGGTTGACAGTTTTTACTCCAAACTCAATGCTCGATCCTTGTTGTTTTTGAGTTTCAAGGATTGAGTCACGTCATTACAGTTTTGAGTGACTGTCAACTTAGGCTTCACATGTACTGTAAGTTATATCAACTTAAACATACATATTGCTGGCACCATGTCTTTTGTAACATTTGGGAGATTTTTTTTAATATGGTTAAACTTGAGTATTGAAACTAATTCGCATTTGCTTTAGTTTTACCTTATTATGCTGCACAATTGGCTTACAAATTTCAAACCACTTTGTCATCCAGTCAGAAGTAAAACTAAACACAAACTTGACATGGTATTTGTTTTGAGTTTTGCTACGCTCAATTGAAAACCACGCTCTCGGTTCTAAGAGGTGAAATGGAACCATGAATCAAATATAGCTCTCTTGCTCATTGCGACAAATTTTGGTTTAACTACGTAGGTCCAGCACAAAGCCATATAGGTAAATCTCAAAGTCAGTTTAGTCAAAGAACTAGCCCTCATGATCAGAGAACGCCTAGTCCAGTTGGAACCGTAGGTCAAGGTCCTGACAAGCAACAAAGAACTTGCAGTCCTGTTGATAGACAGAGTTTAAGTGGAAGTCCAATAAGACGTAGCTCGTCAGGAAGTTTGAGTCCAAGGAGTCCCACAAGTGCAAGTCCAATGACAATTGAAGATGATGGTATGTTTTTACTGAAGTAGATTATGCATGAAACAGGATAAAGCTTTTTAGCCATAAAACTTTTAGTTCTGAAGAGCTACATTTTATATTCTGCACTGGTTTTTAATTCATTAGTGATAAAAATATGTTGAGCCTATGGCCCCTTTTAATTTCTTCGATCTAAATTATCGATTATGTTAACATATTTTAAATATATACTTACCAGTAAAGTCTACGTATACACAGTCTGGAGAACGTAACTGGACTCCAAGGTTGAAATGTTTATACATTAAAATAAAGATAAAATAGCGAAACATGGGTATAAATAAGCCATTCAGCGTACTTAAGGTAGGAGAAAGATCAGATGGAGCAAAGGTTGTTTGTTGAAGTTCATCGCCAACATTTCCCTTATATAGCTTTGCTCGTGTTTACTCTACTGGTTCACTCCAACGTGAAATGTGAGAAATTTAAATAAGCTTCGTTGAAAATAGATAGATAAATAAAACATAGATGATACTCGCTTCTCTCACTTTGTGAAGACTGAACGAGGCTTTTTCAAGATGCAAACAAGTAGAAAGATTAAGAAGACTCACCGGCACAACCTTTCGAATTTAGAATAAAAGGCGGGAAAAATGCACTCGGTGGTGTGAGAAGCGCGCTTTCGGCATTTTCCCGCCGAAATTAAGGTCGCTGATTGGTCCGCTTTTGCGAGCCTGAGCTCCCGATATTCCAGACTTGAGATTTAATATGACCGAAAGCTGCACCGCCATATATACAATATATTAAAAAAAAACAAAAAAAAAACACTCTAGATAAACCAAAACTTAATTCAAGTTATTCCAAGAAAACCTCTAACCTTTATTTAAAAAAAAAATACAAATAGATATTTCATCAGCATCTTTAACTTGACTTGGCTTCTATTCCAATCATAGATGATTCGATGCAGAAAATGTGTCTAGGAACGGATTCTTACCTTTGTGTCGATTTGTTCCTTCACAGCAAATCACCACAGTGTGGCCAGCGGAAATGACCTGACTGACTCTATCGTAAGTAACGATGACTCACTGAACACTACACTACCATACGCGGAATACTGGGAACCAAAAATACAAACCATCCTCAACTCGTGCACTACCATTACTTAGAATATATTAACACTACACTTCACGGAATACTGAGAAACAGGACACAAATTATAAACCAAGATGCACAACCTTCAGTTTACTTACAAACTAATACCATGCGTGGATTATAACGACCACTGCCATAGTCATGGCTTCTGTTACATGGAAGAAAATATGAAAATAAAACGTTAACGTTGAGATCATCAGAGACAAAAGGCGATCATAAGTTATATATTGATACAGACAAACAGACATTATTTCATCAACGAAATTTACGCGTTTTTACTGACAGATGGAAAGAAAGACGGCAGAACAGTGAAACACAGGACAGAGATTTAAACCAAACTGACGCAGACACTGAGATGGTTGTGCACAGACCGCAACAAATACAGTCATCTTGTAACGAATTCTGAGTGTACACTCAGTTGGACACTAATCATAAGCTCTTTGACACAGCACTAACTTACAAGACAGCCCGATGGTACCAGAACTGGTCAACAAACTCCGACCGACCAACAGACAGTCTTGACGAAAACGTATCTTTCATGCGAGGGTATGTTTTTATCTGACAGACAGAAAGACATTTTTATTTCAACACAGAATTTAAATCAATTACAGTGAATTGGTTTCCGAGAAAGCCGAGCAGACAGACAGACAGAGAGACACACAGACAGACAGACAGACAGACAGACAGACAGACAGACA
>Ga0126337_10000530_pt1 | contig 19713 bp, 8 predicted proteins | sample DipCmetagenome_FD_92527 | JGI IMG/M metagenome (GOLD analysis project Ga0126337, IMG submission 92527) | Coral microbial communities from La Bocana,Puerto Morelos, Mexico - Diploria C A metagenome | ecosystem: Host-associated > Invertebrates > Cnidaria > Coral | place: La Bocana,Puerto Morelos...
AAGACAAAGCGAGCGAACCTTAGAAATCATGCACGGGGGTCATACAGGACATGATTACCCGTGACCTTGAGTGTTCTTGACTTGATTATTCTAGATGACGTCACAGGCGCCAGTCTCCGAGGATGCTACAACCAACCTCGATCCCAGGTCTCACCTTCCCTTCCAAGACCCCGTCGGACAGGCGGCCATTGGGATAAAAAGCAAAATGTTGGAGTTTGTGTTACTTATCATTATCGGTTTTAAGTTAAAAACAAGTGAACAGTCGCTTCTATAATGGTTGCAGTATGTAGACTAGGGATAAAGTTCCATTTGGTTTCTTTTCATTGACTGGAACTGCAGACCATTTCCGGGATATCAACAGGACATCATTTTAAGGGAGAGAGAGATTCAACACTGAATTCTATGAGCTACTTTTACCACGACATTCGATTTTGACAGGTGAAATAACATTACAAAGCTTCTCCAAACTTAACAAACCGTAAGCTTACCTAATTGCAGGGACATGATAAGAAGCAGGTGATAGATTGTCAAGCAGGTGACGTATGATCGCATTTCAACCCATTTTAGTCTATTATTTAAGCAATAGACCACTTGTGATATTGGAAGAACAATCGAAGAATTCGTAAATCAGTCGACTGCGGCTCGTGATTTACAAATTCTTCTCGTGTTCTTCCAACATCCCGCCTGGTTTATCAGCTTATAAACCATAAAAACTTGTGGTCTATTGCTTTTATATAATAATTTAGAAGGCACGTAAAATTTCTATGGGTTTACTGGCACAATAAACCATAGCTGATTGACCAAACAGAGCATTCGGATTAATTTAATTATGGTATAAAGTGTAATAATATTTCTGGGTAGTTGGGCACACATTAGATCTTTGATCAACCTACTGTACCTTGGAAACCATGCCAGTTACTATGCACTTTGTTTAATAACTGACATGATAGCACACTTGAAAAAATTACGGTATCCTGATTGCTATACTGGATTTGCACTTCAGTGTGCCTGGTCATAATTTCTCAGTCACTACTGAGAAATTGTGTGAAAGCTTGAGCAGTTGAGGGTTTACGCCACTTGTGTTATTTGAAAATTTACCCTAAGAGTTACAAAAAATACAAAATAGTAACAAACTTTTCTTACAAAATGAGATTCTAAAGGTTACCATAGACCTTCAAGGCTCAGTTTTTTCTTTTTTTTTTTTCATGCCAAATCTTATTTGTATTTTCCAAAATACAAAATACATATTTTTTCAAAAAAAACTTGAAATGCAACCAAGTAATCCACATGATCTCACCAGAATTTATGGGATTTAATGTATTTCAGGGACTCTGCAGAGTGCAATGGCATTCATGATAATAGAATTGTAGTAGTGTTCATTGGTGGTTTGTCTGAATGGTGTTTTTCTCTAAAGGAATTAATTAAAGGTAGTGAGGTAAGTGTGATCCATTTGTTGTGGTCTGTGGAAAGACAGGAAAGGCATTGTCATTATGTTTATGTGGATAACAAGTAGTTTTACTATCACCTTCCCAGATAATTGGTTAAGATTATGGCATACAAGGAAGATGACAGTCTCTCAGAGCAAGACTTACAGTGTGGTTGCTGCTTTGAGTTGATGGTAGAACCCACCACACTCAACTGTGGACATAGCTTTTGTCGTTTTTGTCTAGCACAGTGGTGGCATGCATCAAGTCATTGCAACTGTCCAGAGTGCCGGCAGCCTTGGTCAGGCTTTCCAAAAGTTAACATTGTTTTAAGGTAAGGAGAGACAACATATCTTTTTGCCTTATACAGTAAAAACCCACTTGTAACAAACTACAGGTATATTTTTTGAAGTGTGGCAAAATAGATTCTTGTATTTCGTATGTACAGTAAATGATATTTCAAGAAACATGTCAAACACTAAACTCATTGGAGATGATATGAAGGTATCAGGGATACTAAGAAAGATGTAGAACAGCTACAGAAAGATCTTACTTTCCTGGAATCTTGGAGCAATGACTGGCAGCTGAAATTCAACGCTGATAAATGTGAAGCGATGCGCATTTTGAAAAAGAATTATTACTGAAGTTCTTAATATCATCTATGTGATAATCAATTGAAAGCTGCATCCAAAGTTATGGATCCTGGAATTTAGATTGCTTTGAACCTCTCATGGAGCATGCAAGTAAACAAATGCACCAACAAGGCAAACAGTGTTCTTTTATTCATAAGACGAAGGGTGGGTCCCAAAAATACTGGTTTGTATTCGAAACTTTATAAAAGCCTAGTATGTCTGATACTTGAGTGCTGCTCTCCAGTGTGGTGTCGGCACCTAAAAAAGACTCAAGCACCTTGGTGAAATGTAGAGCATCCAAATGCACCCTTGGAAATATTGGGCGAGACATGTCATATGAAGAATGTATTCAGTTCCTTAAATGGCCAACCCTTGAGCAAGGATGGTTATATTTGTCGCTTATTGAGTGTTATTAGACAATAAGACTAGATTCCACAGTAAGAGCTAATTATCATTTTAAACTTAAGTTTGCATCCGCAACTCCAAATAGTTTTAAAGTCTATGACGAAAATCGCATCTAAGCCATTTTAAAACACAAAAAAGTAGTCTGTTTAAGAAGAAAAATGCTGTTTACTACTTTTTGTTGCGGGTGAAATCTTTTAGAGGACTGTAGCTTGCACACTAAACTGAACACAGGGTTGTCGGTACAACAAGAAAAAGATTTATTTAAAAAACAAATAACAAATGTAGTCTTCACCGATTTAACTCCACACAGGACTTAACTTGTGAAACGTACACGGCCTCTGCCCCTTGAATAAACTACAGCCTCTGCCAACTTGAATAAACTACGGCCTCTGCCAATTCGCTTGTGAAAACAAAACAAGTCCAATCTTCACCTGGACTGGCATACTAATATATTTTCACAATGAGATTCTAAAAAGTCTAATTTGAGAACGATTACATAGTAAACATTGAAAGCTTGCATAATGAACCTGAAGTAAACAAATGAAGCTTCTAGAAAGTGACACTAGTTACTACATGTTAGGTGAGAAATCACACTAATTACGCAATGCTATTTTTCGTAACATTTCAAATATCTCTATTCGTTCCAGAGATACTCTAACTCAAGTTTTTAAACTATGCAAATTAGCCAATTGGTGACATCATACACTCAACCAAATTTTGATCAAATATGATGAAGAAAGATATCTCAGCCCGTTTGTATCAGAAATATTTGATTCTTTGCAGTAAGATGCTACTAAATGTGCTCCACAATACGAACTCAACAGTTGTGTTACCATGGCAACATACTGGGTTCCAGACCTTCCCAATATTAACGGCCATCTTTGGTGTTCCATTTTCATATTTGCTAATGGTACGGTGCCACCTATGTATGATCCAGCAAGTTGTTTTTTGTGCTGAAAATTGCCAACAGATTGAAATAAAGTAGGTGGGCACTGGAAAAGAGTGAGTTGCCATGGGAACAGAATTTTTGTAGTCGGTGGTGTGTTTCCTTTAGAACTATTAGGCTAACCAGTTTCAATGGTCTGTGATGCAAATTGGCCAAGATAGCTCCATTAATATACCTCATATTGGGTTGAGTATATGACGTCATCGTGGGAGGTGTGGTGGCCTCATGGTTAGTGCGGTCGTCCCCGGAGTGAAAAAAACAAATTGTCGGGGAGTGACCTGCGATGGACTAGCATCCCGTCCAGGGGGAGTAGAAATACTCCTAGCCGCTTCATGCTACAGAAACCAGGTATAAGCTCCAGTGCTATGGGCCAGTCGGCTCTAAGGCTTCACTTTTTCTATGAAGTCATCAGTCATCTCATTTGCAAATTTTACGTATTTTTCAAACACAAATATCTCTAGAACTAATGCAGATATTTGCAAATGTTAAATGGCGTTTTTATCCTTTCATGGAATTCCATGTGATGCAACTAAAAAATCAAGGAGTAAAATTTTGATTGTAGTACCACTTTAAATATTCTTTTTTTACATGCATAACTGATAAGTGGAATAATCTGCCAATTGAAAGCTTATTGTTGTGGCAAAAATTGTGAACATTTTAAAGAACAGACCCCGGAGGGTTCTCAAAAAAGTTTTATACGGGGAGGCTCCGCCCCGTGGTCCAACCCCTTACCCTTTTATATACCATTTTTTCAGAAAAGGTGCCCCTTTCGTATACCTTTATTGGAAAAAGGCACCCCTTTCATATACCTTCTTAAGAAGACTTTTGAATAAATCGTTAAAACAGGAAGTCTTCTTGTCATTTTTTTCACGTAGCGCGTACTAAATTAAAATGAAACAGTCATAAGTTGCGTCTGCTTGATCTGTTTTAATGCAAGGCTTTTTTTAATACCCGAATGAAGATTTTCCTACCCTTTCATATACCTAAACTTGTGAAATCCCGACCCTTTTATATACCTGAAGCCTGAAAAAGGTACCCCTTTCGGGCTGAGCCTCCCCGTATAGGCCATTATAGGGAGTACCCCCCCCCCCCCACAGACTGAGATGTCACCCTGTAAATTTTTCCATTGAACACTGAGTCCTTTTATCATGTGATGTATTGTGTATTTATACTTAGTAATTTAAATGATTGCAAATAAATAATATTTTTAATTCATTCTATTATCAGGAGATAAACTAGAAAGGGAAACCCCCTTCATCTCCTTTTCATTTTCTTTCTTTGGATTTGTGAATAAACAGTTATTATTGCTATGCTTGGAGGAGAGCCAATGGGAACAGTCTAGTCTTTCCAACATTGAGGCTAGTTTGGAAAATTGTGCTGCAAGCGTCTGAAAGGCATAACAACAGTTCCTTTCAAACATAACTCAGCATATTTCACATTTTTATATGCAAGCTTTGAGCTCCTTTTTTCATAATGTCCATTGCAAAATAGCATGTTGTCATGCGCTACAATGCAGCCGGATTCACCTTTACCTGCCTTTAGATCCTGATTAATCTATTCAATGAGCAAACTTTGAAAGTATCATTCTTCTCTCAAAAGCCACTTGAAACATTGCTTGAAACTTAAAGCTACCAGTAAGTTGAAGTCAGCTGAAGTCCAGTTTCTGATTTGACAGCTATCATCTCGTTACCCAATCAAATTAATTGAACAATTCTAACAAGGATTGTGATTGGCTTATTTTAGCATGCTTTATCAGATAGCAGAGCATGGCTGACGCCACTCTTACTCCTTTGGAAAAATGTTTGTTTTTAAAATTCAGCCAAATGTGTGGGGGAAATTATTACTCAAAAAACAAATAAAGAAGCCTAGACTGTGCTTCGTTCTGTTGTAAAGCACTTACAAAGCTATGAAGCACTCAAGAAGTAGGGGAACATACTTGACTCTTTATCGTGTTTTCCCTTGCACTTCTTAAGTGCCCTAGCACTTCCTGCGTGCTTTACAACAGAACAGAGCACAGTCAGGGTTTTTTTTTATTTGTTAATTACCTTGTAAGCAATGCATTATAAAATCTAACAAAAAACTTTGTAATGCTGTATTTATTAAGTAATATAGTAATTATAAAATAAGTAAATAAGTAAGAACTGATAGTAGTGGACCTTATTGCATTGTTTTATAAAAAAAAGTAAAGTAAACAGATCGAGCAAATTTTGGCAGGTTTAAGTTAAGCTCATCACTGTTCGCAAGAAAATGTCGGCAAACCAGTTAAATTAAATGAATTAAAGTTCTATTCTTTGCCACATAATAAACATCTTATTAACCAAGCTAAGTCAGTCTCTATTGGAGAATCTTGACCTCAGTTGTGTGTACAGACCTCACTGCGTTCAGTCTGTACTCACGACCTCGGTCAAGATTCCCCCATACAGACCTACTGCTTGGTTAATATGGTAAGAGCTAAATGTTAAACTTGTAATATCACATCAGTTGAGTAAATGCAAACCTCCTCTTTTTCAGTGTCCTAGCATTGTTTAATGCACAGTTCTAACATATTATTTTTTTTCTTATATAGAAAGACCATCAAAATATTGTTTCCAAAGGAAGTAGCTGAACGACAACTTGACCAGGAGACATTACCAAATTATAGATCAGTTATGTCTGGGTTTGATGCACTGCATATTAAATCTACTCAGAGATCTTCAAGCAGTCGTGAAGTGCAACATGTGCAGTTTAGCTTTTCAAAAATCATATTTATTGTGTTGTCTGTTCTTGGGATTGTCATGGTGAGTGCAGATCAGATTTGTCAGGAGCACATTTGTTTGTAAATGGTTGTTTCTATACATAGATGTGTCAAGTCTACAAAGTTTTCACATTGTTTTTGAAAAGTCAAAACCTTTTGATGGGGCTCCAATATTTGATTTGACCAATCTGTTAAGGTCACTGTAGACCGTCTAGGGCTTATTTTGTTCAAAGTTACTTTTGTACACCAAATTCAAGATTTCTATTTTATCTGAATTTTTCAAAACATATTATTTTAAAAACTTAAAATGCAAACAAGTTATCCACAAAAACATAATTTCTTAAAGGGAGTCAATGAAGCACAAACTGTGATATTTAAATTTAAAATGTGTCAAACCTAGAGTTCAAAAGTAACAATTTTCGTGGCAACTGATTTCATTTGCCGACTTTCATGTTTCACTTCTTTTGTTTATCCCTTGGGTCTTGCAATTTCTCGCACAGAAATCTTCACTTTTGTGGCTTATTTTTGTTTTTCTTTATGTGATGAACTAGGCAATTTTGCATGGTCTTTCCATTTCCCAAATTTGAAAACAAGTGGAAATTGCAAGCAAATGTTGCACAGAAGTTGATTGTACATCACAATTACATCATGACTTGGCTCATTAAGTAGGCCTGTTCAAGGCTAGTAAGGTTTATGTTGTAGTTAAAAATTAAATTCAGTTAAAAATTATTTCCTTTGTCTCTTAACCCTTATTTGGGTTAAGGAAATTGAGAATTAAGGCACCCTTAAGGTCTACAGGAAACTCGTGGGCAAGAGTGGAATATTGTCTTGTCAATGCTTTTTCACTAGATTTTAATTGTCATGAGGAATCAAAATCAACTATTAACTGTAACCTGAAATAAACTATTACCTCGTTAGATGGGAACAATCAGGTTACAGTTGTCTAAAACATGTTAACATAGTCAAGTCAGACTCACTGTTTTAAGTCTGGTGTATACAGTAAATTGTATCCTGAAACTGTACAAAATATAGAGGATATTGCATGGTCCCAAGATACAAGATTTATCTTCGAGCGTTAAAAAATTATTCATTACTGCATGAATGCAGCAAACAAGTGAAATATTTTTCCACTCAAGAAGAGTAATTTCTTATCTCCAAGCAACAATATAATTTTCCTTTTATTATATAATATTTTCACAAGGGTGTTTGTGTTTTGGTGATTTTCTAAAGATTTCTGGAGATATTGCGAAATTTGTCCCAAGGTTAGATGAAAGTTTCTGAAGACTTCTAAAGAAGACCCGAAGATGTTTCAATCATACACCAACAAATTTAAGTGCAACTAAAGGGACAAAATGTTTTCAAAAGTGATATCTTCACATGTGTTGATAAAAATGATATCCTCACATATGCTGATAAAAATGATATCCTCACATATGGGATATTGTTTTATCCATTTGTTGCCACTTGGTATATCACTAACTTTTATGTAATAAATTGAATTAATTTTTTTCCAAGCGGATTGGTTCTTAGCGTGGTCCGGATTTTCCTATCTCTGACCACGGTCACAGTAACGCTTGCGTGAGTTTTTTCCGTGAGTGTTTCTTTCGTTTGAGAGCTTGGAAAAAAATAAATAAGTTATTTACCGGTATAGGGTCTGCCCTCGGTCAGCCCTGCGGCCTCGGGCAGCATTTTCAAGACCTCAGTCACAGTTTTTCACTATACGGACCTCCCAGCCGGCAAATAACATATATATATATTATACCTGTAGTTGCACAACAATATTGGACCCTATTTTAATCAGTCCACTCGGAAATAAAACCTTTAAGCCAGCATGTCACTTTCTGTAAACTGCCTGTTTGCACAAACAATCGTGAAAATGCAGGAAGTGGCATCATTAATATCCTCCGCACTAGTGAGGATATGGAAAATACACCACTCGGGCCCCAAATGTAGTTCCATAATCATTTTCAAAAGATAGTGGTGTATTTCCGGATAAAAAGTGTATAGTTATTCAAAGTGTTATCTTCTTGTGGGCTGGCATTAATGGTGGTAGTCTGTTGCACCTGTTATGGTTGATAATGATATTTTTATTAACAGTTCAAACAGTGAATACAATTGACAGTTCTTGCGAGAGTGTTTCCAAGTACAGAAGATAGTTTACAGGACGGTGTGATTATTTACAAAAATGTCCTGAAAGAATAATATTAATTCATAAAAATCTTATATATGACACTGTGGGTCTTTAAAATTATTAGCTGTGTTTCAGTATGCATAGACCATGCATACTGTTGAGTTGGTGGGTCACAACCTTTGTCACAGATTTCCCCATTGTCATTTATATTTGTTTAAAGCAAGCCACAGCTATTATTCACTTCAATATTACTTTTTGATTCACAGTTTGCATTTCAAGTTCTGAGTCTGTTCATGGGCCATAAAGATCCTCTTGTCAGAAAATCAGTTTTTAAATGGAGTACACAGGATGTGGTCAAATGGTTGGCAAGTCTGGGTGATTGGGCACAGGAATATGATGAAAGATTCAAAGCAGCAGGAATTGATGGTAACCTTTTGCTGTCGCTCTCAGAGTATGACTTAGAAATTCCTCCTCTCAGCATTGCAGTTTCCTATCACAGGCGTGCACTGATCAAGCAGCTTGAAACATTAAAAACTCTGGGTGTTAAACCTCCAGCAGACCTTTGGGAGTATAAGGTACAGTGTGCATACTATATCATTCTTTAAACTTTTTCAGCTTTGAGCTTAGAAAGATAATTACACATTTGAGTGATTACACTTGACATCACAGTAACCAAATTGGTGTCCCAAACCAATCCTGTATGAGTTGAACTCTTTTCTTAATACTGGTATGTGACTTAACACTTTCTATTGTTCAATAAATTTGCATGGCTGCTGGCTAGCTACATGAGTGGAAACCCTCTATAGATGAGAAAAGGAAGTCTATGCTTGTGCAATGTCCCGGCATTAGTGTCTGACCTTTGACCTTTGTGGTGTGGCATTCTAGAAAAGTGCTGGACCCCAAGATATGTAATATAGTTGACTTTTCAGCCGCAGTTGGAGGGATGGCAACTAATTGGCCAGTAATAGGAAGGTACTTAGTTGTAAAACTTTGAAGGAACAGTTAAGCCTTTATGTTGGTCACTTGCAGACAAAACATACTTTTTCATTATTATGCCATCTTCCCTCCTGATGAGGAGCATAGGGCATCAACTATGGACCTCCACCTGACTCTATTTTTGGAAGTTTTCTTTGCCTCTGTCCAAGTGATATTCTTCTCGCAGGCAAGCTTGTCTTGCACACTTCACGTCCAGTATAGCTTTGGGCAGCCTCTTCTTCTGAACCCCTGAGGATTCCACTCCATCGCACAAAGGGTGATATTATGCTCAGGCTTGTGGGGCATATGCCCGATCCATTTCCACTTTCTTCTCTTAATGCTCTCTTCAATACGACTTGGTTGTGTCCTTTCCCATAGGTCTTTATTTGAAATGACTTCTGGCCAATGGATATTCAGGATCTTCCTTAAACACTTGTTGATAAATGTCTGCAATTTCCTGACAAGTAGTTTCATCGATCGCCAAGTTTCTGAACCATAGAGAAGGACTTTTTGAAATTTGTTTGTAATCTAATAATTGCACACTGTAGGCATAACTATTGAGAATGCTGATTGTGCTTTCCTTATCCTGGCTAGATTATGACCTCATCAGTTTTGCCAGTTTCGCTGATGATGCTTCCCAAATACCTGATCTCGGACACTCTTTCAACAGCTTCCCATGAAGTTCCAGTGATTCTTGTTGCGTCACGCCAATTCACATCTCATTTGTTTTGTGGATGTTGATTTTAAGCCCTACTTAACTACCAGTCTTTTGTAATCTTTCTCCTTTCACTTTCTTATCAACTGGTTGATGTGTGTCCACTGGAGTCCCAAACATTCACTGTCATATGTATTCTTCAACACCTAGTTAAGTACCACAAGGAACAACAATGGCGAAATAAGGTATCCCTATTTCCCAGCCCAGTCATAGTTCCTCCATGCAGCACTTGGCATGTAAAGCCCTGATACTGGACCTTGAGCATGTTGATGACTTTATGTTGTATACCGTAATGACAAAGGACCCTATACATGGCCTCCCTATCCAGAGAATCAAAGGCTTTTTCAAAATCCAGAAATAGCAAATACAGGGGGATGACCACTTGATTGTTTGTTCTACCATAATCCTCAGTGTGGCAATTTGATTGATGCAAGAACGATCCTTTGTAAAACCCACCTACTCATCTCTCAGGATTTTGTCAACAGCCACCCTTATTCCCCTCCAGTTACCACACAAACTAAGGTTGCCTTTTTTGTCAGCTTTACTAGAAGACCTCTCTTCAAGTTGTCATTATCCACCCCTGGAGCTTTGCTCTTCTTCAGCTAAGTGAGTGCTGCTCTAATTTCAACCCTGTAAATAGGTCCTATGTTGATGTTCACAGGAATGTCTGCAGGTTGGGGATCTGGCAATTGGCTTGGGGCTGGTCTGTTCATTATGTTTTCAAAATGCCTCTTCCATCGCTGATCTGATCTTCCATTTTTGTCAAGATGGTTCCATGCTGACTTCTAATGATTACAAAAAAATACAAACTAAACAAATTCTTATTGTGAGATTAATGTTCTTTGCAACTCTATGTGGCAAAAATACCGATAGTGCTCTAACTTTACTTAACATCTCGGAAATTTTAACGTTAACTTAATGTATCTCTTCTGTATATGCTCTCAGGTTTATACATGCATGACACAAAGGTATGGGGACAATCAAAATCTTCACAAATTCCAAGAAACAAACACTGGCAAACAAATGATCTCATTTACAGCCATTGATCTTTTGCAAGAAATACCATACAAGTTAAAAGATCTAAATTAATTTGCTTTCTCCAGAAGTGCTAAAAACTATGTTCTTTCTCAGCAACATCAAATGTAAGTTCCCATAATTCCAAAAGTGTTTAAGACTTTGTTGTTTCTCAGAAATATCAAATGCAAGTTTCCACAATTCTTCTAGCTCTTTCTCTCAGTCTTTTAGTAAACTGTCCTTCTACTCCCATGGTTTTTATATCATGTATTCACTCAAACAAGACAGAGGTTAACTCAACAATCTTGTGGTTCTATTAGCCTCCATGCACAAACTCTCAGACCTGTAATTGTTATATACTGGTGGTATGTATCTTTTTTCTTTTTTATGTTCATATTGTAATTTCAAATGTAATTGCAAAATAAAGTGAGGTTGAAGTTGAGGTTCATAAGTGGGTACTGTTTCATGTCCAAGGGTGTCCTGTTTGTGGGATGTTCAGCTGCACTAGGTATGAAATTACCATTTTGTTGCAACTCATGACTGAATCATTTTTGACAATGTGCATCAGGCATTTACATATAATAAAAATGTCTTGTTTCCTTTAAAGTAAAAAAAAGTAAAGCAACTATATTTATACACAGTTTGTGTTTAAAGCTACAAGCTTGTGGGGCCGTGTATATGAAACAAATACTAAAAACAAATGAAACAGAAATTTATTAAGAATCCCAACTGGTGGGAGGCTGACCAGCTGGCTAGTTACAAAGCCTGGAGGAGTTGAATTCGGGACCACTGAAGACAAATCCATCTAGTGGCAGGGAGCAGGATTTGAACCTGTGACGTCCGGATTACAAGTCCAGCGCCCAACCACTAGGCCACGCTTGCCTCCCAAGCGTTGCTTTATTTTTTTTTAATTTTTTAATTTTTAGGCTGCTTATCCTGTCCGTGCTATGCTTCTGTTGTGGGGCTTACGCGAGTTTCCAAGGTTAACAGTTTTCTTCACATTCTGTGTTTATCACCAAGAGGTGTTCATGCCTCTTTTACAGTACACAAGTGGAATTGAAACTGAAGAAAGTCTATATGAGGTGAGAATAATATCAATATGGACTAAGCTACTCACCTAAAAAAGCACACTAAAGTTCTATAGCTATCTTTCTTTATATCAATTACAGCAAAGTATCGTTGAGTATAGCTGGTTCAAATTAGAGTCATTTAATATACTATTTTTAAATTTAAATGATTATTAATTATTAATTTAAATTTTATTTAGCGGAATATAACGGCATGTAAATCAGCTATGTTATAGTTTATGCCTAAATTTTCAATTATAACAAAGACTGTCATAAGACGAATGTGCCTAAAGTTTCCTTGAATAACTTTTTTCAGAAGCTGGGGGGGGGGGCTTTAGCCTCCCTCTCCCCACAGTTTGTACACCTACAGGCAGATGTCAGTATTAGTCCCACATGCAAAACTGATGCAAGTAACTCTAAGAAGAAAGAAAACCACTTCAACACTTGAACTGCATTAAATCCTTTTCGTATACAAAGCAAGTCTCAAACTCCATTCAGACATGGGTTTTAGCCTTAATGCCAATAAAATATTACAAAAAAAGGTTGATAAACAAGTGGTAAAACAGCTCTACTTTACTTTTTCTTTCTCATATGCAAGTCAATACATCATGAGCGTGCACATAAGTACAGGGTATGCACAATTCAATTCTTGTCCATGGTTGTAAAAGCCAGTCTTTGATTGAGAATTGCTCACCATACAACCCATGATGAAATTAGACAGTTATTGAAAGGATAAATCACATTCAGAGGCAAAATTTTTAAAAACATTTCACATTTTCTTAGTTTGTGCAAAACTACCTTACGGATTTTTAATTTACTTTTTATAAATGTTAAATCTGAGCCAAGTTCATATTCCTGAAACTTTGAGGAGGGGTCATATGGGTAGATTTTGAGAAACAACATCATTACCTACTAGTGCCCAGTCTCTTCTTGGGTACTTAATCATTCATTTGTTTCAATTAGCTTAAATTGTGGAAGCTTCACATAAAGTGGTAACAGACTTGGTTTGTTATAATTCATCAAAATTGTTGTAAACTGTAATCCACCTTTAATACAATAATTACTGTATTATGTCTGATAGGTGATCATTCCTTCTGAGGAGTATTTGCGATTTGTTATACGCCTCCTTCTGGTGCCATATTACCTGATTGGAAAGTTTACAATAAGTTGGATGTTTCTCAATTCCTGGGTTGGATATGTTGTTCTTATCTACTGCATCCTTATGACCCTGGTTGAGTGTTTCAAGCTAAAATGGCTTTTGATACTGGGAGGCTGGAGGTGAGTTTAAATGTCTTCAGCAATAGCAATTCCTCTTTGACAGGAAGTGTGGATGATTGATAATGCTCGTGATTTGAGTGTCTCTCCACTGATAGGCGTATAAATGGGTTCTGGAGTGCATCTCCTCTCATTGGTGTATAAATGGATACTGAAGTGCCTCCCCACTCTAAGGCATATAAATGGGTACTGGAGTGCCTTTCCACTCCCAGGTGTATAAATGGGTACTGGAGAGCCTCTACTTCCAGGTGTGTAAATGGGTACTGAAGTGTCTCTCCATTCATAGGTGCATAAAATTAAATGGTTTCTGGGGTGCCTCTCCACTCCCAGATGTATAAATGGGTATTGGGGTGCCTCTCCACTCACAGGCATACAAATGGGTCCTGCCAAAATGTACATGCTGTGGAGTGAAGCTGGGAGGCAGTTTTCTCAGATACAGCATCTTTGACAAAAAGCATTAAAGCCTCATGGGACCATATTTTTGACTGGAACATTCTCTCATGGGATGGCTAAAAGAGAAAAATATTATTGGTAGCAAACCATGACTGTCACTGTGAATTGAAAAAGGTTTGTAGTTTGGATTTAAGGAGCACTGGCCACCTGGCTACCAAAACTTATTATTAAGTAAAATCTAAGATAATTTATAACACTGTTTTAACAAATATGTTGCAGTTGGGATTTCTAATCTGTTTGTACGCACTTCTGAGTAGTTAAATGGAGGTCTGTATATTCTAAATTTTAATCATTATTATTTTTATTTATTTACACAGGCAACTGCCAGCATTGTCTGTCAAGATAACACAGACTGCTCTAATGAATGGTGTATTGCAGCTTTTCCTTTGGCAATTCTTACCCACTTTTATTTGTGACATTGCATTTTACTGGATGTTATTCTTGGCTCCATACTCTGCCTGGCATTGCTTGAAAGCTCAACTCGCTGAAGGAGAGCGTGATAATAATCCAGCAAGAGACTTTCTTTTGTGGCTTTGGAGGAAGGCCAAGATGAGGCTTCAACACTTGCGCACACCAAGAAGATTTTAATTCTCACTCTTGCTTCACGTTTTTTTTTTGGTTTTTCATTTTTAAGATTAACCTTCATAATATTAGACTTAATTAGACTTTTGGTGTTAAGCCATTTGTTTCTGTTGCTCAAGAAATATCCAGGCATGTTATTTGCTGTGCAAAGTTGAAATTTGAATAAGATTGATCTTCCATTAGGAAGAGAACCTGAGCAAGAGAGATTAAATGCTGCAAGTTTTGGTTTAATTCATCTTACATGTCTTACAATTTCATATTACTACTAATTAAGATAAATTGCACCTTACTTGAAAGAGTGTTTAAGTTTATTCTTTTCAGTATAACATAGGCACACAAGGCATGCATGAGTTATTTTTTGGTCTAGAAATAAAAAATGTCACCCGACTCATAGATGTGGTTTGGTTTGAATTTTATGAATGGTGTATTTTCCAGTAAAAAAAATCGTGTTTATATAGTAAACAACAATATACACCAAAACTTCTAATTAACAAAAAATAACGAGCCCAAGTTTTGTACAAGCAGGTAGTCAACTAGCTGCAGCTGAGTTGACAATCCCTTGTAGAAAATGAGGGCAAGTATTGTAATTGCTTAACCCTTTAAGCCCCAATGTCAACATATAAATTCTCTTGATGTCTGACCTCAGTACATTTTCTCATTGTATTAGTTGGGGGAATTTGTTTTAATATCAAAGCAAGTTTCCTTTGGTGATCATTGTATTATTTCTCATAACTTTTTCCCTTGATGAAGTATTGATATTGCGAGAAGTTTATAGTTTGGCACTCCTGGACTTAAAGGGTTATAAATTTACTGTCAGTGGTCTCAGTGCTTAAAAAGGGCAAGTTAGGCACAGAAAAGTTAAATCAGGCAATTTTCAGGGTTTAAAACATTGTGCAGATAAAAAAAACAGCCAGGTCAAATGCCCTTCTTCACATGAGCGAAACCCTATTCTAAAGGTGCCATTTTGACTTCACCTTTATTGACTAACAAGATCAAATTTGTTATTTGTTGTTGTAGTAGTTCAGTTTGACTGAATTATGTTCAAAATTTGACTCAAACAGGAGTTCTTTAACTATTTGACCCAAACTATCATTAGGTTCAGCTTGTGAAATACGGCATTTAACTCGGGCCTAATACAGCCAACCAAACTCCTGGAATCACAATATGCTAAAATTTAACTTTATTACTTAATAATAAATTATAAATAATGGTTTAAAAAGGGTAATAATGATGATACTTAACAAGGGAACCCAAACCATGGCTGGCGGTTTTTAGTAAGACCTTCAAATTATAACTTATTTATTTGATTTGTTATGAAATAATAAATTAACATTAATAAGAAGTACATACACAATTAGACTAGTAACATCTTCAGTCATGTGTCATGTTCTTTGCCAAACCCAACAAAACAAAATATACAGGCTTCCCATTTTAGGTGGTGTTGTATTATTAAATAAAATCCCAAATAAACAAAAATTTAAACTTGTGTCCACTGATATAAGCTTATTATTTCATATGTTAGTGCTGTGGTAGGTGTATAAGAATCCACTGCCAAACGAAGAACAATTTAAAAACGAACTCAGTAAAGCACAAGTTTAAACTAATCTATCGCTGAGATACAAGAGGCGTATTAGTTCAGCAAGTGTAAAGTAAATATGACGCACTGATCTGACGCAAATAGCAAACCGTGTCACTCAAAAAGTGATTCCCTGTAACGAATGAAATATTGATTATTAAAAAGAAAGTTGTCTCTTTTTCCAGAGACGCCTTAAAAGTTCCACACTCTGTTATCAGATGCTGATAGATATTCGTTCAATATCGTTAGCTGGAATCTTGGAGTCTACTTCTTCGCCACAGATACGGAAAACAACATCAGTGTTGTATGGTATTTTCAGTGAAGCACAGTACGAGTTCCATAACCAGCCGGTCCCACCTCGCTCTAACAAGGATACTGAGACCTGCGGGGTATAGCCGAGCAATGCCCATGCCATACCCATACTACGACTTCTCTGGTGAGAAAACACCATCGCCTCGCACTTCTGTCGGTAGAGAGAAACCCCTGCGCATTCCCTGAAATCCCCGTAAAGCTGTCTTCCCCCGTTCAAATAAATCACATCCCAAGTTCCGGTTGAAGAAAGTACTGCCCTGACCTCGCTCAGCTGTGAATAGGACAGTTTTCCAGAAATCCATGATGGCACAACTACCTCTGGCAAACTTTTCAAGAAACCACGTCTAAAACTTTGAATGAATCTGTCATGGTCAATCGCTTTAATGACGACTGTGCTATTGTTTGATATCTTTTCATCCAGCTCCAGGTTTGTGTTGCAGAACACAACTCGACTGTGGAACAATTTCTCTGAAACATAAACCTCATTTCTACACAGATAGTCTCTAAGCAGGCGAGCCTTGGACTCGGTCTCTATTATGCTATTTTCGTGTTCAATGTGTTTTGTAGCAAAAGTGTTATTGGAGATCTGTTTGGTTCTTGTTTGGATCCATTTGGACCCATCTTCACTTCTTGTTACAGTTCCCGACCAACATTTTACCTCGATACAAAAGATTCCATCGACGCTCAGCACCACTACGTCGATTTCTCGTTTCCTTGCTTGGTATTTGTCAGGAATCCTCAAGCCGCAGAACACAGATGAGCTGTCGAGTCCACTCTTTAAACGCAAAGAAGACGCGAAAGAAAGTTCGGCGTTGCGACCAGCTTTCACGTGTTCCTCTTCCAAATGTTCGTGGGGATTTGCAGCTTGGTTAGCCTGCTCTAAACGCTTGGAAATCTCAAACATGTCTCCATATAACCGGAAGCTTACGGTTTGCTTTCTGGGCGAAAGAAAGCAAGTCTGGTTAACGATCCTTCGAGCAGTGTCTTTCAAGAACTGATTTCTTAGCATAATGACGCAACGCAATGTTTATATGCCTTGCAGTGCACTCTGGGATGACTGGCTTGGTTCAACCTCATTCCCAGGATCCTCTCTCTTCCTCCCTCGAGAAAGCAAGAGAGAGGATCCTGGGAACGAGGTTGTTATAAGTAGTTCTAACTGTTGTCTCCCATAGCGTAATCAGTTATGGCGTTGCCCACGCGAACGTTATGTTTTGAATGCTGTTTTTGCATTCGTGTTTTCACCCAGTCCTCTCAAACTTGTCAAATGTAATAAGCAATGATTGAATAGTGTTTTAGTATCATCTAAGTTAAAATTTTGGGTTTTAGTCTTAAATTATAAATGTCCAAATCAGTGTGTTTTTTGCTGTTGTTATGGCTTTGATTCTGATTTTCTTGAATTTCCTTCGGTGAAATCTTCCAAAATTTTCACAGCACATCGCGTCCAGCGGGGTACTAATTTTAAACACGAAAAAAGTAGGGTTCGTAAAGAAGACTTTTATGTCTTTTACCACTGCCAAGAAAGTGGTCTTATAGATTTCCCTGGAAAAGGAGCTCCGACTAAATCAAAATATTTATTAACAGTCTGCCAAATTTTATGGAATTTCTCCGAAGGAAACTCGAGAAAATTCACTCTCAGTTTTGCCCTTTATGCTTATGTTGACGTAATAAAATATCGAAAAAACACTGACGTTTCCCTTCGAGCGCACGCAGATTGCTTGAACTTTCGTCTCCAGCGCGCGTGCGATCGCAAAACTATAGAGAGCTTCCTTAAGCCGGCGACAGACTTGGCGATTTTATACGCCGATCGCGGCGATCGGCGATAATCGCCAAGTGTGCCCGGTACAGCGATTGCGATTTTCGCCGATCGCCGCGATCGGCGTATAAAATCGCCGATATCTGACATGTCGGAAATCGGCGATTGAAATCGCCGGCATTCGCCAAGTGTGCCCATTCCCACGATTTTCTACGCTCATCGCCGCGAATCGCAAGTGAAGTCAACCAATCATGTTGGGCCATTTATTTTTATCACATGACTTTTCAAAATGGCGGAAAGCAGCGATTCTGGGTTTTGGACAGAGGAGAAAGAAGCAAATCTGATCATTCATTGGTCAGGAAAGCCGTGACTATTTGATGTTACGTCGAGCGAATACAGTAATCGCCTGAAGAAAGAAGCTGCCTTTCAGGAAATCGCCACGAAATTGAATTTGCCAGGTATGCAGATCACATGCAAACTTTACGCACACATGCATGCATGCTAAATTACAATTCCGGTAATAAACTTTCTGTATGTTTTGGTGGCAGCTAAAAGAGTTTTTAAGTGCTGCTCGATGGAGACTGGGAACGAAAAAAACAAGGACGCGCGCGCGCGATCGGCGAAAAAAATCGCCAAGTGTGTCCGCAACAGAAATAATAATTGCTTGCGATTTTTGCTGGCGATCAAATTCGCTTCGATCGGCGAATAAAATCGCCTAGTGTGTCGTGGGCTTTAAGGACGTTCGCGCTAATTTATCCAAAATCGAAATTTTTTTTCGCAGAAGTTCATTAAGTCAAATGCAGAATTAGATGAGCGAAAAAACATTTTGACATTAAGGGCACTTTAAGACTATGGGAACGAGTGTCACCGCGAAATTCAAATCAGTTATCAGTGAACAAACAGTTGTATTGTTCCTACCCTTAGCGTTGCTATGTTGCTGTAGCTGAATGGCTCTCTTCTGTTGTGGAAAATACAGCAGGCAAGGCTCAATCTTGTCATCTTTTTCCCACGAAGGATTGCATTTTATTACGTAGACACGGGTGTTACAGCGCTCGTAAAATTCATACGGAACTGCATCCGGGACCTGAGTGGCCTCACTAGTGAAGATATCGATGACGTCATTTCCGCTTTTTCACGGCTGTTTGCAACCTCGTTCTCAGGGTCCTCTCTCTTCCTACCTCGAGAAAGTACCCTGGTTGCGGCTGGTCACGTCTCTGCTAGATTTTTGCAGATTCCAGAGATGTGATTGAAGGGAGGGGCTGGAATGTTAAAGTTTGTCTCAGCACGCTTGCCTACAGTAGGGGAGCTAGTGCAATTTGTAACCCTCCCGTTGTGGATCGGCAAAAATCACAGCGAAGGCATTGACACATTCGATATAGGAGTTCAATGCGTTGCATTTAGTTGAATTTTTCCCAGTGGATAGTTGGACAGTCTTTGGAATTTGTGACAGTGAAAAAATTTTACAAAGAACTTGGAAATGTCAACCACCACTGGATGGACCGCCCAGTGAATTTTGTTTTATAAATCATTCGGCAAAATCGCAAAGAAGGTATTTACTCGTTCCGTAAGAGTTTTATACGTCGTATATTCGTATATAGGTAGTTTTGACTTTGATTGAATTACTCATGGACAGTCTGACGGTCAGCCCATTCTTTGCGGCGAAAAAATTTTACGAAGAACTTGATATCAACAACGTCTGCGTGCTGATTTATATTTTTC
>Ga0126337_10000531_pt1 | contig 19704 bp, 8 predicted proteins | sample DipCmetagenome_FD_92527 | JGI IMG/M metagenome (GOLD analysis project Ga0126337, IMG submission 92527) | Coral microbial communities from La Bocana,Puerto Morelos, Mexico - Diploria C A metagenome | ecosystem: Host-associated > Invertebrates > Cnidaria > Coral | place: La Bocana,Puerto Morelos...
CTATCGAATCACTTGAAGGAAACATAGTTGTCAAAACTATGATAGATTTATCGTGTGCACTGACTGAGCTGGGTGGAAAATGTGTTGGAGGATACATGCCCATTGACAAACCCAGAAACTGGTTTCTATCTATAATACCAGGTAAGCCGATGCAATCAGTTAGAGATTAAACCAGCATAGGTTATTTCAAATACCGTGTTCACGTGAAATGACAAATGCATACGTCGTTCTGTGCTTCACCTTTTCAGTTCCAAAGAACTCCCAAGTACGAGTGAAAATAAAAGCATCGACTCAGTAGCGGAGTCAAAGTTATCTGAACGAAACACATCAAGATTTCACAATATACTTTTTGTGTTTGTTTAAGGCAACGGACCGGGTGGTATGAGCGAAAAATACTTGCAGTATTGGTCCTCGCAATGCATTGGCGGAAGTGGACACGGTGGCAAGGGTGGATATCCTGCATTCCAGAATATTCTCATTGCGGGCTATAGTGGTTTGGAATATGGAAAGGAAGACACAAACGTTCTGCTTGGAGGCAGTTCAGGTACACAAACATAGTGTGTAGATGTGAAAGGTGGATTGATCAACAGGAGACGAGCGTATTACAAAGAAAAGTCTAAGTCCCGACAGGAATCGAACCCATGACCTCCCGAACACATAGCGGGTGCTCTATCCACCGAGCTACTAGAACTCATAGAGAGCAAGGTTTTTATTCACTTATCACATAGTGTGTAGATATTTGTTGGTTTGTTGTGGTGGCGGGAAGTACGTAGATATATAAATGAAATCACCACTGAAATCAAGTGCAGCAATTCTGTAATCTGAGCACTGAAATAAGGAAACTAAATTGGCAGGAACGTGTTAAAATTCCCAATTGGCAGAGGGCTGACCACGACGTGGAGCTGTTGAGTTTGGGACCATCAAACACAAATCCATACAGTAGCATGGACAAGGATTCGAGATTCCAATCGCATCGCCCTCACCATAGGCCAATTGTTTAGTAAAGTAACAAGTGTCCTTATATTTTCATTTGTTACAGGTTCTTATCTAGATAAACCAGGTTACACAGTTACAAAGCCTGGTCATGGTGGTGGAGCTATCCAGTTTGTGGCCAGGAATGGATCGATAGTGATCGGTATTTAGTATTCGAGTTTATTCAGTATTTATTTAGTTCAGAAATTAATTAAACATAGGAGAGAGAAAAACAGACGTGCTTTACCTTATCCAGACATATTACCAAGAAAAGAACAAAGAAAAACACGCTTAACGAGCGATGAATCCACTATACTTGAGTGAAATTGAAACAACCTCGGAGGCTATACACACTGTCGTCACATAAGGCAACGGCGCGGATCGGACAGACAACGGCGCGGATCGGAACTCCGCCCGCAGACTGGGCTGGATACAATCGCGATTAGTTAAGCTTTGATTCAAGCTCCAGTTTCTCAGTAAAACGTTTTTCAGTCCAGCATTATTGAATTAGTTAATCATATACTATGAGGGATTTTTGTAGATTCGTGTTATGAGTTCGCGTCTTAGGATTCAACACATCGACGCTGCGCCGATCTGTTAAACTTAAAGGAACATTCAACTGTTGTGCCACAGTATTCTTAGAACTAAAAGTAAAAACGTGTCGCATAATTACAAGATGTGAATTTTTGGCAAGGCATATAGTAAAGCATCATTTTGTACTCGATCACAGAGGCAAAAATCAAAGCTAACGCTCGGCAAACACAAGGGAATTACGAAATATACAGTGGCAGCTCAGGAGGGCTAATCCGCCTGGAGGCAAACGAGGTGGGTTTCCTCAGTGTTTTTCAATTAACTTAATACAATGGTCTGATCAAAGAAAAGAGTTTCCTAAGAGCTATAACTCTTTTAGTTATAATTTCGTTCTTGTAAGAGTCAGTTTCTTCATCGATATAAATATTTATCATCGGTTGCAATGAAATTAACTATCACGTGATAAAATTAGCACACTAATTCCAGTTAGTGAGCTGTAGGAATCAAGAGAGAGGCATGATGGGTAAAGAGGTTTATTCCTTCCACAGGACTTATTCTTAAGGTAATAATACCTGTCGTGTTATTTGGATCCTGTTAGACGAAGTTTGTTCACGTGGACAGTATAAGAGGCTTTGCATGCATTAACATCCTCCATGAAAACACGCACGTTAAACTTACAAGTACATGGAAAAGCGTGGAAACGTAAAGGACAATCCTCAAGCGCGGATACATAGCAGAATGTGTTGAAGTGGGATGCGTTTTTCACGCACCGACAATGTTTGACACTCACTACTACGCATTATACCTAACATTGTCCATGAACGAACTGGGTTACACGTCTAGATCTAAAAATAACATAGGAATAAACCCATAGGGGATGTACTCTCTTACCCTCCATCCTCTCTAGGTAAGAATACAGACAAAGGTTCTCTAGACAAAAACAAAAACAATCTTGTAAGGACCGAATCGGTTGGGTTCAGCCCCGAAGTCTGATTAGTAATTTAGGGTGAATCGCCATGTCACCATATTTCGGGTTACTGATCAATTTGCAGAAAGTTTGACTCTGTAGTGATGTTTCTCTCCCAAACTCAATTATTTGACATTTGATAGAGCAATGTGTTGTCTTCGTCAGCGGTAACGTTTTGTCTTGTTACTGATCAACCAAAGGTCCAAGTCAAAAATGGTGGGTCACTAGAAGTAAATGGTGCGCATGCGGGAAAAACGGGCAATAAACCTGCGGGCTCCGCGGGAGGAGCAGGAGGCATTGTACATATCCTAGCCAATGGAGTATTCTTATCATCTGGCTCTATCTCACTAATTCCCGGGAATTCTACGGGATGTTCAGACAAAGATAGGGCATTTCCAGGATTTTTGTCGATTAGAGGTTTGTAAGCATTAAATGCGACTGACTATGGCTAAAATACACACGCATTAACGTAAACACAAAACAGGGTGACCTTGCCGAAGAAGAGACGATGATTATCGTGTCGTTCAACCAAATATATAATTGCCCTCAGTATATTGAATTTCAATTAATCTTTAGCTAGTCTCCGCCAGCAAAAATGGTGGCATGATCAATAGATTTTAGAATTTTGGTTTGCTTGGCGTAGCTTGGATTGGCTTGCCTTGCCTAGCCTTGCCTTGGAAGAGATGATAAATCTATTATCATTAGAATGTACCTATTGAGAGTAAGCTATGTTATTTATTCATTCACTCACGTGGGGACGTGAAATAAATGTATGTATGTATTTCACAAGTGCAAATAGATTAAATGTAATGAAAAAACGCATTTTTATGGTTTTTTGTCACAGATCATTCAGGCCATCACAGCATGTCCTGGAATAACTTTCCGATCTTTCCAATCATCCCCGAAGGATTTTCTTGGCCCAGCGCAGGTTCCAATGTAGTTTCACTTCCCTCGACGAAGTCTAGTACATGCATTGTCGCTTTAACCCAGACATCACTTACACCAACCAAAACTGGTTCCAGCACCTTTCAGATTGCTTCTCTTCCAACGACAAAGGAACTAATTATAGCTGCAACTTACAGTTCAGATTTTCCTCGACCAGGGTCACATAGCACAGTGTTCACACCGTCTGTTGCTGATCTTACTTCAAACCAAGTTAGACATTTTGCCACTGCCGTCAATCATCACCCAACTGCTACAAAGCTACCAACTGGTAAGAACACGTATAATTACGTTTAAGGCAGCAATAACGCGCCGTGCATTTCATAGCAGGCGCGTCTAAGAATTCCATTGTTACCCTCACTGGGGTTGTTAAGGGTGCATGCATTTTCGTGATTCGTCATGAACCGCTATTTTGATTATGTTTTCTATTATTTTTGACATGCATCATTGCTGTTGTGATAAACTTTGTCTAAACATGGAAGTGATACATGTTCGTTTATCTCTAGATGTAACTGTTATAACACCTGCCTCTCCCGTTGACACTATCTCACAATGGGAAGAACTACTGAAGAATGTGACATCTCTTAAGGTAATGAAAAAAACTGATGTTGCCATGTCTCGATTTAAATCTCTCTACCACAAACATGGTAGAGCACAATAATTAAAAAGTGCTTATGAGGAATTATACTCTGACTTCTCTTTGAGTTTTTAAAAGCGCAAAAGCGAACGCCTCCATCATTTCTATAGGCTCTATTGCTAAACACTGATACAAGTTTGGTATAGCCTAAATCTGCATCCTTATTTTCGTAGACCACCATAGGGTCCTCGCACAACACTTCCTGGAAAGAGGACATCCAGAAGCTTGCACAACGATTCCAGATACTTGTAGAGAAAGAAACTCTTACGAAGGAATCTGTAGAACTGTTTCTAGAAATCCTTAGAGAATTTAGCATCATACTTGACATAATACCTGGCGAGCATCCCGAAACTATGAAGGTAAGCTCGCTAAGAATATTCTCCGACAGTTTAGTTGCCTTTAAAGTGATTTTTTCCTTCTTCTTGGTTTGATCTGTCTGCACTGTTTCATTCCAAAAGCCAATACTGAAAAGCCACTGAACCAGGACTGACAAGCTAACCAAGCTGTCTCTACTCAAGGCAGTTATAGTATCACTGGATGGGGAGTGTTCGATGGGTTTGCGTTAATCACATATCAGCAGGAATTATTTAAAACGGCAGTAATATGCTTAGAAGCACTAGCTTGATAGAGAGAAATCAAAAGTACTGTATACTTCAATGCCGCTGCTTATTTTGGTTGATCAGCCATCTGCATAATAGTTCTTTGTTCAATTGTCTTGGTTGAACGTTCATGATTAGCGGTAAAATAAAACATCTTTAGGTGAAAAACAAAGTCAGTTACTTTAGTCGCCCTTTGCTTAAAATGCAAAATTTGCAATCCTGTCTTTTTGAAATGAGTTTTTATCTCACAAATTCATTACCTGTTTTTCCTTAATTAAGAGTGTGGCCGCTTCATTGATGACAACGGCAGAATTCAGCTTTGAAAGAAAGAACGAAGATCAGTGGAAAACGACAAAAAAGGTCTGGTCACAACGTGTTTATCAGCAGTCTTTATAAAATAGCGCCAGTCCTTTCTCAACAACCGCGGGGCCATTGCGAACAACGGGACTCTCTGTATTGTTTTTTTTATTTGAGGTCCTCGGTCGTTGCACACAACATAGGATGTATATATACGGCCTTGGTAGGGAAAGATCAGATTTTAATGAATACGGTGTTGTTGCAGAGCAGTACAATAAAATGAAATGTGCTGAGTACACGGCTTCTTTTGTGCTTTGTCCTTCTAGCTCTGATTGGTTCATTATTATAGACATTACTGTAGCCCGTAAAGCAATTTTCTCCGTTACTCTTGTCGCTTTCTTCATGATCAGCTCTCAACTGTGATACGTATAGTGGAAAACATTACACTGGCACTTGGGAAAATCACCACAGGAAATCAACAATTTATTTTTGAGCATTACTCCCAGAGGACTGGTAAGTATGTGTTTTCCCACATCGCCTTCAGTTTGATCTAAGTTGAGTCTCGCAGCTCCCATGAGCTATAATTGGTAGAAGCATTCGGCCCGTTTTTGTTCCGTAGCCCTTGAAAAAAGCATGGTACTTTGTAGGCACATACATCTCCTCCGCAAACACTAGCTAAGTGTGAAACACAATTTCCTATTGAATTTACTAGTCTATAAGACAATTTAAGGATATACCACTGTGAAGAGAGCCTAATGTAAAGCAGCTGATAGAGCTTTGTGTTTCCAGTCGTTCAAGTTGCTACTTTTAAAAATAATGGAGACAGGAAGACACACTTCATGTTACCAGACATTACAAGAACAAGTCTGACTGTTTGGAAAGATACACGGGATGCTGTTTTGTTACCATTAGATGGACTGCCAACTTTCAAAGGTAAGGTGGAATATACGTGTTACATAACTGTCTTGAGCAAACAATCCTGTTTTGTGTTGAAATTGTTATACTAAATTTCCATAGCGGAGCTCCGTCGGCCCGAAAGGCCGCTAAGAGGAGCACCATAGATATAGGAACAGAACCTCACGCATGCTTAGAAACAGACACACATGAAGCTCTTTTTTCATGGTCAACGAGGCTAGCGGCATGAATCGCAGGCTAGTGCGCTCAACGGCATGTTATGATCATTTCACACCTGTCAAAACAAGGTATCCCCTGACTAGAGAAGAATTGTTCTTCACCGCTTTTGAGTCATGGGCTCGTCCTTATCCTGGTACAGTTTGAGATTATTCAGACTCAAAACAGGCCAAACAATATGGACATAAAACCTTACCGCAAAGTTACAAAAACTCAAATCAAAAATTCTCACTTATACTGGGTTAGCTTAATCGGGCTGTGAACAACCCGGCTAAGGAGCTCTGCTTTTAGGCTTGGCTAAATTTATATATAAAAAACAATTCAAACGTATGCATTATTTCTATTTTTTCTCTGATATTTCTGTTTACTTTAGACCAATTCACAGTGTCCATAGTAATACACAGAAATATTACCAACATTCTACCAACTGACTTCACAGAACATTCGGATGAACAGTAAGTCGCCTGTAATATCTTTATCGTATCCTCACTTATTGGCCTAAATTTAAAAGAAACGCTCTGAATTAATTATTAATTTTTTCTTCGGATCTATAGGATTAGTTTAGAGCACTTCATTACCACTCTGAATTTTACTAAAATAACATAATATTTGTTTGTAATATTTTACACAAAGGACGCGTTCATTTTGGATAAAAACCACTCTTCCCTAACCAATTTTGGTTGCTTTGGGCGAAATCTCTACAAATCTCTAAATCTCTAAAGGGAAATTAACCAAAACAAATTCATATAACAGGAGAAAGCCCTTGCAATTTAGCCAAAGAAAAAATGGTTCGTCACAGACTACTAATTTCACGGTGTACGCAAGCCAGGACAGAAAATTCCTTATCATAGCCAATACTATTGGTAAAGATTTCTTAAGTAATTGAGATTTGACATCAGAAACAATGCTTGTTTATGAAGTCTTGGCAATTATTCCTTGCTTCCAGGGAAAACGATTTTAAGGTGGCTTCTCACGTCATCTCTTGTTCTATACTTCACAATTCTCGTTTGGTAACCAATATGACGTCCCCGGTTGAGCTGCATTTCCATAACCCGGTAGGTAATTTTACATTAAGCACTATATTGTTTCAACTACGTCAGCTATTTTATAACAAATATTATCTCTTCACTATTTGCTGTGATTACAAACAGTTGGAGCGAGTCAAATACTTGTGTCTTGACGTGTCTAACTAAAGCTTGTCTCCTTTTACCACTGTAGGGTAAAAGAAGTTCTCGTTCACTCTGTGTATTTTGGGATCCTCGAGTCAGGTATGTATATAACGGAAGAACTAAAGTGAAAAAAGAGTCAATGCATACTTGTTATCTTTAGTGCAACAGAATTTTGAAGCAGTAACAAGGATGTCTTCAGTCGTAGAGACAAAGATGTTAACATTACGTTGTCGCAGCAGTTTGATTATTTTAGTTGTAGTTACGAAGAGCTGACCTCAGCGATAACCTGAGTGTGGGTTTGTTAAATGTCATTGCAGTACTTGGTCTACCGATGGTGTGTGGACCCTGCAGATCAACGAGACACACGCTAGTTGTCACTCAACTCACTTCACAAGTTTTGCCATTCTTACACAATTCAATGAAGTTAAGGTAAGTGAAGTTTTGTAAATGAGGTCAAGAAAATAGAATAGGACAAAAAATATGAAATACATCAAACACGAAATACCGTGTTTGAGCACATTTCCAAACACCAAGAAGAGGGGTTTGGAAATGTGAGCCAAACGCTCTCTCGAGTGTTTGATATATCTTCTCAATCGAAACTGAAACTAAGGAAACTGAACGGAAAAATATGTGCTAATTAAGATCGTAACACCGTCACCTTTGTTTTTAACTTGCACCGGGAACTTGCATTGATCATGATGAATTATTAAGGAGTCCCCGGAGAGGTTTATGCAAGGGGCAATACATTAATACTTCTCACATGAAGATGTTCTGAACAGTGTTCTATATTAACCTTTGTTGAAGATCTCTGAAGACAATGAATTAGCCCTCAGTATTATAACATACATCGGCTGCGGACTTTCCATTGCCTGCCTGTTTGTGACACTGCTTGTTTATCTAGCATTTGAGTGAGTATCTTTTATTCTAACGATGTAGTATCAAACTTTGATTATAAAACGAGCGTCTCTTTGCAGTGTACGTCAGAATTATTTGAACTTTCACGTAAAAAACAACAACAAACTGATATAATTAACCTTCACTATCATGCACGAAGAAGTGCCCCTTAGTAATGCATGCCCCCCCCGGTTTTTGCAGTGAGTATCCTATTTCAACGTTTTGTACCTTTAGTTTCCTCAACCAAAAGATGCCAGCTTCTGTAATTGCTAACTAGTACATGCAGTCTTTTAGTTCACATTAATACTTTTAATCGAATACCTTTACTGTAACCAAGAGAAAATGAGGGGGAAATGAGGAGAAAATCCCCTGATATTCTCTGGCTGTAAACTATAGTAAATGTGAGGTGATCGAGTGTAATACGTCGCCTGAGCAGTTATCATATATATTTCGTCTCAGTCCGTTTTATTCACTCTTGCCCAACAGAAATAGTGCGGCTTGCAAGTTACGATCTCTGCGAAATTAGATTTGAAAATAAGTTTTTCTTCTTTTAGAACTCTTTCTTCTGAAAGACATAAAATACATATGAGTTTAGCGTTGGCTCTGCTGCTGGCCCAGTCGCTGTTTCTATCTGGTAATAAAGCCACGAGAAACAAGGTACTACGTACATTAAATTAGTTACACTGTTTTTAGAAATAGATTTACAGATGATTTCTAGTCCGTACTGCGCACTCTCAGCACCCTATCGTTTATAAGTTCTCACTCGATGAAATGCGAATCATTGTTTGCGAATCATTGTTATTCGTTATGAACCACATACCTTATCTTTGAGGCTTTTAAAATTTGTTTTCAAACACCTTCATTGACTTTTTCAACTGCGAAGATGTTTCATCAAGCGATATGAGAAAGAACGAAGCTTAAAGCTTCGACCACTTAGCATCCAGAATGGCGGTTATTTTTGAAAAGAGGTTGAGAAATGTTTACATTTTGTGATGCCTTACATGAGGCAAAACAAAAACTGCAAACAAACTATCGAGAGTGCGTAGTATGGACTGGAAATCATCTTTAACCGTGTTTGACATGCATGGCTAATCATACAATGTTAAGTGTCCTATAGATTCGAAGTTAGCCTCAGTATTGATGATTCACAAAAGTTGTCATATTTCCTTTTATTATTTTCTTATAGAGTGTGTGCATTGTCACGTAATAAAATACAAAATCAAAAACCATTCAGTGGATAAAGTCAAGAAATTGTAATATTATAGACGATAAAATAAAGAATGCAGTTCTTCAAGTTTAAGTTGTATGCGTTGTCCCAAAGTTGAGCTATCCGCGCAAAATTATACAGCCTAGTCCTCCAATATGGTGGCCGGAAAATAGTGTGGACATTTGGAACTTACTTTTGCTATCTAGACGACTGATTATCAGACCGAACCAAACAAACATTTACAAAAACACTTTTCCTAATACTTTTAACTCCTAATACTTTAACTCCAAAATTCAAAATGCTGGTTTCCAAACGAAGGACGCTATTGAGCTGGAAAGTTGCAAACAGATATAATACCTCTTATGCCTGATGAGGACTAAACTTTTAAGGGCTTTGATGACGTCACGTGCACACACTCTATATACTTGGTGGTTGAGGCTTGCATCTTGCAAACGTCTAATATAACATTTTACCCGGAAATATGTACTTTTGTAGATCTTTTGCCGTGTTATAGCAGTGGGCCTGCACTATTTGTTCTCAGCGGCGTTCACATGGATGTGTATAGAAGGATTCCATCTTTATGTCATGATCGTTAGTGTGTTCAGTGCTGACAATATGAGAATGAAATACTACTACTTGATTGGATGGGGTAAGTAAGTCTTACAGTTCAGTTATCTCTGAATTTTGGCAAACGACGCTAGTTGATGACACCTTGACTCCTTGATAAATTGACCACACTCGAAATTGAGATGTTAAAACGTAGTAATCATAAATGTTGAAATAATTAGAATTATTATATCTCTCAGTTAGTACGCGCGTTGTGATTGGTCAATTTAGCTGTCCGTACTCTACTGTACGGCCCGCTAAATTCAAAAGTTTGTTTTAATCGCCATGCAAACTGAACCCAGAGATGTAATAAATATCTTACTAACCTCATTTTCTCGGTCCGTACTGTAAGTTACGGATCCTCGTTTTTTCCGCTCGGATTTATGGCCCGCGTGCTTCGCGCTTGGGCCATAAATCCGAGCGGAAAAAACTCGGTCCGTAACTTACAGTACGGACCTCGAACTCGGTTAGTAAGAGGTATAAACAACGTCGAAACTGTATCTTCCTGTTAGTAATAGCACCAACAAACATTAAATGGTTAGCCCATAAAGTTTAATCACAGCTTGTTTTAAGCGACACTAAAAGCAAACACTAACTTGGGGCTACCTTAAATAATAAAAATAAATAATATATGGTTGTCTATTTCGTAGGTGTTCCAGTCATTATTGTTGGAGTAGCTGCTTCAGTTCACCCAACAGGATATGGCACAAGCAAAATGTACGTATGTCATTTAAGAGCAGCTCAAACTATTCAGAAAAACATTTCCTTTAGAATGAGCTTTTCGTCCTTCGATTCCCCATCTACGAATGGATTTCAATGATTACAGACTGAAATTTTACCATTTCCCTCTGTTTTGTTAACAAAGTAAATCTATTTCTTGTTTTTCTATCAGATGTTGGCTTTCGACAGAGGACCATTTTATTTGGGTTTTTCTTGCGCCAGTTGTGGCAATAATTGTGGTGAGTGTGTAACGCTATATCAGGCGAAAAAACTGATTCGTTTCCTACAAGGTGTGTACACTCATCTAATAAAATTTAGTGATAAAATGTTTGGACGCGATTTGGCATTCAACTGAGCTTCATAATAACAAAAAATTATGTCATTCACATCTAGATCAACTTTATCATCCTCGCTGCTGTTATGAAAGTGGTAACTGATTCTGCATCAGCAACACTGACGCAAACAAAGTATGGACACGTCAAGTAAGTCAACATTATACAGTAACTATTTTCATTGAACACTCAAAAGAATCAACCGTTATGACCTTTTCCATCGTTAATTTTAGTTCTCATCATTAGTTTCATGGGAGTACTGAATTGCCGTCGATCTCACTGAAAATCATAACTATTCTACAAAATATATTACAAACTAGTACTAGTGTCATACCATGCACCCTCGGCCGAGCCAGTCAGTTAGCTAAGCCCTTGTATTTCTTGTGCTAGTTTTCCGTTTTGTGTCTTATCAGTTTTCTACATCCTCCATCAAAAATCAGCATTTCCGAGGACATCATTTGCAAATTTACAATTATTACTGAAATAGAAAAAGTTCCCTTAACGTTCTTGGTTCTTCTATAAGAATTCTTTTCGCCTTGTTTGTGCGAGCTGTTTGTTGTCTGAGTACATCTCACTTAAACCATACCATTTACTCATGGCAGTAGCAATAATTTCTGAACATTTATAATACTTAACCTTATTGTTCCTCACAGGGCTGGAATGAAAAGCGTAGCAGTGTTATTGCCGCTTCTTGGAGTTTCCTGGGCGTTTGGTCTTCTGACAATAAACAAAAAGACCATAGCTTTTCAATACATATTTGCTATTTCTAATAGCTTTCAGGTCATTATTATTTTTCGCCGCGATTTGTATCAAACAATGTTTTCATGCTGATAGACCATTCGCCATCCTGTTCGACCTCAAAGAATTGCAATGTTCGCTAAGGTTTTTTTTTTTAAAATAATTACAACTCTAATCATTTCAACATTGACGTATAACTTAGGGAGCGAGCGAGTTTGGGGATTGGAAAAAAAAAAACAATTTCATGCACAGGAAAGACTGCTGAAAAGCAGTCGTGCAAGGGGAGCCATGGGAAAAATGCTTAACTACTATTGATATATTGCTCGCAGAAAATTGTCCAACCCCCCTCCCTCAAGAGAATAATGGTCCTTCCCTTAGCGATACTAGGCATTTAATTTCATGTGCACCAAATAGTAACTTTGAAATTGTTTAATTTCAATTATTTCTAGGGAGTGTTTATCTTCTTGGCTCACTGTGTGGGAAGCAGCGATGTAAGGAGCTACATTAGTTCGTTTTATATTTGTTCTTTTTAGGCAAATACATACAGTACGGTAAAAATAACAATGCTAATGATAGTGAAAACAACAGTGTTCTGTTTGTGGCACCTTTCGCTGTCTACGTTTTACAGTTTCGCCTGTATTTTATTGCAGGTCTGCTCGGCATTTAAACGGATGAGGCAGAGACAGATGCTGTCCCGTGGTTCCGACAATGCATCGTCTATTGCAGCTTCGGTAAGTTAGTCAGAAGATCGTCATTCCTCAGAAAACAATCGATTGACTTTGCATGGGTTGTAAGATCTTAGCGTCCGTATGGGCATTTATGTCCCGAGAGTGTTTTTTTTTTTTAATGTACCTCGTTATACCTCATTAGTGTCTTTTTCTTTTGTCACCGGTTAGTTTGCTTCATTTGTTATTGTTACACCTACGGCAAGGTCACACCTACTATTAGTTTCGTTCTTTGTACGCATTAATTTTCAGTTTTACCAGTATATATGTTCCTAGTTCCTAGTCCTGTTCTGTTCTGTTCAGTGCTTTTTTGCTTCACTCAGTCGCGCTAGTCGCAGTTAGTTATTCTGTCAGTCGTCGGAAAGTATCAAGTGTCATAACAATGTAAGTATCGTCTTTTTCAGCGTAGTTTATTTCTTATCCATCATCGTTGTTTATTAGTGCTTATATTGTAGTAATTTTGTACTTTGTAATCTTGTCTTTTTTAGTTTCAACCTACATCGGAATTCAATAAATATTTTTAATTCAGTCCTCTCGAGTTGAAAATTACACTTCGCCATTTGACAGTTACACGGGTAGCCAATCACAGCGCGAGATTCGATTCATCTTGCCCGCTCACGGAGCTAGTCATATAATAATGAGTGATATTGCTTGCTTGTGCAGCAGGTGAACTTAGCTCGCCCACCAGATAGCAATACAAAGCAAGATAGTACAGAACATAAAAGTACTAAGAAACTTCAAGGTACGCAGTTACTTGTTTATTCTGTTTTTACTTTGCCTACTGTAAATAAAATAACAAAAATATCGCAACGGCATGAACGCATTTTAGTGGACTAATTGAGTTATTAGCCATGCTATCGAAGAACACGTCGCGCACGCTGAATTTGACTTGTTTCGGTTGGTGGTTATTGTTTATGGTTTGCTTATGTTTAGCACAATTCTGTGTCATTAGATGCGAGATAATATGTACTTATTGAATGAGTGGGAGGGCCGGACGGGAAAATATTTGGCTCGAGGTCAGAACGTACGCGCGGACCGAGCATCAAATATTTTCCCGTCCGGCCCGACCTCACTCGGTTAACTGAAGCATTTTAACATATGACCTTTTTTTTTTGTTTCATTTTCATTTTTTGGGAGGGTGAAACGAGGACACGCACGTGGCAGCATTGCTTCGTTTAGCGCCCATTCTTGATTCGAGAGTAGTGACTTTCTTTCTGTTGCTTCGTTGTGAGTAAATAATTGCAGCATTTCAGCATCCGACAGTTCACCGGGATAATAGAACTCACTGTCCGAATGTTAGCTTTCACTCATTTTCAAGAAAACACTTTGTAGCAACAAAATTGTTTTGCATTGTTTTTGCGGGGCCGTACGCATTTCTAGTAGGGCCGTACGCGTTTTTCCGGCCCTATCACCTCGAAGAGTACGGCCCTCATACGGGAACTTTTTTCTTATGGTTTTCCAAGGAAATTGCGCGGGGGGAGGGGGCGTACGGGTCATTTGATAAAACACAATAATTTACATTAAGGTGTATTGTTTGCAGATAAGATGCGATTTTCCTTACACAGCGTTCCGAACACCAAAGTTGTTAAAGTTAAAGTAGGTTATGTTTCTTTCATTTACATTCAAACTGAAATATGAGAGCAGGATGTTCGGTTCATTATAGTCAGCAATCTCCAACATAGATAAACTGTCAGACAGTTTATTTTACTTGAACAACACACTTAGCTATCGTAACGGTGCGTCCAATAGACCTTATAAGCAGAGTCTTTAGGACGTACCGGCTAGTTTACAGGTGCGCCAAAAAACAAAATAACAAAGTAGAAATATATGTACAATAATATACAGATAAAGATCACTTCTCTATCAAAAATATGTAAAGTACATAATTCGGTTAATATAACTACAATGACTCGTTAATGTCTCAATTGCATGTGGTTAGGCAACGAAAGATAGATTTGAGGCAGCCCATTTACAAATAAGCAGAACATATCAGATGTCCCATATCGAAAGCCCTGAAGTCAAAGATTGCTACGAAATGCCATTTCTCAACTGTCCACAGGTAAACTGAATGAAATAACTTTAAAAACCTTGCACGAAATTGCCAGTGTATCAAATAAGTAATTTTACTGTGATTTTTTTCTCCGCTTCCAAACATCCATAACGTCTCATTTTCAACATCCACAGTTCTAAAAATCGCATCAATAGTAACTTTGTATGATTCGTTTAATACAAGAAGGAAATGTTAGAGTATGAAATCTATCAAAACTATCAAGTGCTAAAAAAGATGATTTAATACACGTGTCCCCACGATAAGGAGAAACAAAGTAAAGGATGGAGAGTTGAAATGACAAAGTTGAGTTTCTTTTATCTTCTGTCCTACAGGATGTTATTACGCAGACACACTCTCCTAATCGAAGACGTTCGTCCAAGTCAACGTAGTCAGCAATATACTCGTCAAGGGGGCGATTCATTTCAAGCAGCGAACTCACGCTAATCTGCGGAGAACTTATTTATTTAAATTGGAAATAATATCGTTTCATATACATTGTGTATTTATAATTGTTTTTTTGCTTTTATAGCTATAGTAATTAATAAACGGTTGTGTTTCATTTCTTCTGATGTCGGTTTGCTTGTTCGTGCTATTCCCAAATTAGTTTGCAAACAAGAGACAATTTATGCCATCCATGAAGATTACAAGTTGTGCAGAGAAGTCAATAAAAGTGGACAAAAAGTTTTAAAACGAAAGTCCAGAAAAAAAAAAACAGTTTGTAGATAAGTACATCAAGCCGTTTTTTTGGCGATCGATTCGTGAAGGTTAAAGATTTATCTCTGGCTTAGTGTTAACGGTCATGGCATCTAACATAAGTGAGTATAGGTGGCGTGGTAGGATCCTTGTGTGCAGAGAGCTCGTCAAGTGCACCTGCAAGTCGCGCCGCTCATGCTGCTAATGTGCCAAAGATGATACGCCATTGAGTAAATGTGACCGCCCAGAGAGCAAATGCTAGAGCGAGGGGCATTTGTGATGATTTTTGCAATGATCAAGCATTCCAATATGAATAGACTTCATGTACGAAAAGACGCGGTCAATTTGCGCCTATTTTTTATGCTTTTCTGCTACAATGCCTGAAGTCGGAAGAATCAGAACGTTTCCATTTCTACAAGAGGAACCAACAGATCACAAGGCTCGGAATCGAGCGTTGTGATTGGTTTATTCTTCCGCTTCTGCTTCCGACTCCGACTAACTAGTTTCCACTAGATCGTAAGCGACAGAGTCATAAGCAGAATCGGTGTTCTGCTTCCGACCCCGTTGGTTTGATTTTCAATACATGCATGGTACGTATCGTTCTACGGTCCTGATTAGGGAGCGGAAGCAACGACGACGACGACGCCTAGTAAAAAATGCAGTTATTTTTTACAAGCGGAACTCGCGATTGTTTAGAACTGCTCGGTACGCCAGTGGCTCTAAAAACGTGTTTAAGCTAAATGTGCAACGACGGCGTTCAATTCTAAATGGAAATAGGAATAATTAGCCGTCGCTGCCGATATTCCGTGGACGACGCAGAACTTGGTAATGTCACGTTGTTGTTGTGCAGAGGACGGCAAAGAAATGTAGAAAGATTTATAACGCACGTGCAAAGCCATTGTTCTGCTCATTAAACCTTTTGTTTGGTGACGTTCTCGCTGTCGTCGTCGTCGTGGTTTGCCTAAGCTCCCTAATATTATGACTCCGACTACGACTCCGTCGCCAGTTAAAAAGTGATGAAGTCCCGATAAAAATTTAAAAACTCCTTTAAATAGTGGTAAAATAACTCTACGGAAAATCGTTCCACAGGTAGCCCAGATCTTGCTTTTGCTCAAATCTCCTCAAAACGGAAGCGCGAGCAGATTGGCATGGACACTCCTTCTTATATATCATATGATGGGATATAACCAACTGTGTGCCAAATTTCATGCCTGTAACACTCTTGTCACGGTCAAGTCATTAAGCGACCTGATCATATAATGGCCGAACATTAGTAACGGAAGTATTTGATATACGGAGTTTACGAACGGTCAGTTAATGATGATGAGCGCAGGACACTTGATCAAATTTATTAATATTAATATCCACAAAGAAGCTGGAGCTGGTGAATGACGTATGCTATTAAGGCATTTCCGAAACGTGGCGAACACGAGAGCTGAGCCGAGCTGATATGAGGTAAGTAACTTTTGATAATTGAAGTTCATTTTTGCAGCATAGTTGCTGGTATTTTCTTGAAGAATAAGAATAGTGTCCCACACCATGATTTGCCAGACACGAATTATTTCTATCGACTGTTAGACAGTCTAGACCCCGCAAGCTTTGGTGAGACTCGAAGACTAAAGTTGCGGTAGTCTAGACGAAATTCAAAGCTATTATTTGTCAAACATATACAACCAAGCTTTGAAAACCTATCTTTAGTTGAAAATCGAGCAAAGATATCGATAGCAACCGAAGAAAGATATCGATTTATAGCGTGTACAACACGTAGACAGGAAGAAATTGAGTCACGGAGTTGCGGAGAAAAGCTCTAAGAAATCAAAGCGGAAGGATGAGAAGGAGCTAGAAATTGTGCTTTTTATCGTTTGGATTTCTCGCATGTTGCTCACATTCGAGTCATCTAGCGTCCTGCGTTGAATAGGTTTCAGAAATTGTAGTGCGTTTTGTAATCGCTCCTCAGGTAAATTGTGGTCAGTCTCACAACTTCCTGATCTTCTTGAAGTTCTTTTCATCACCTAGATGAGAAAATTACAAACATTAACGGTATGCTTAAGCCTATTACTGCCCTATTCAAGAATCCATTCTGTCTTCTCACTTGTTCAGTTGATAGTTCGCTGGAGGTTTCTAGATCTTTGTATCTTTAATCGATCTTGGTCGAGATCATCTACCAGAAATGTACTTTGTTAGTTTTCGTATTCAACACTCTCTCGGAATGAATCTTCTTTGGTGTTTAGTGGCGAGGGCAGCTATAGTGTCAACTATTCCTAGTCGATTTAGTAACGAAAGAAAAAGGAAACAGCTTAACCCTTGACTTCTTCACGCGTCGCTTATAGGACCAGCTTAAAGTTAAGCCAATCTTACAGCATGAGATCTAGATCATCAGTGATGCGCAGCTACCCAAAGCTTAACGTGACTGAGAACATTGATTAAGTTATAAACACATCTCAGGTGTCTCGATAGAGATAACTATACTCGGTCTCTTTTAAATAGATTTTTCTATGCACTACATGTAATTCAAAATATTGTTGCAATTTACTCGAAATAAAATACACTGAGAAGTTTTTTTATTCTTTATATCCTACTTACCTTACATCATAGTTTTAAAAACCACATTGGTTTTATTTTTCATATGATCACACCCGGTTGGTAAAAAATTCATGACCGATTTTCATTTCTTTTTTGTATATTGTCTAAATGAAAATATCGATTACCTCAAGAAATTCATTAGAGCAAACGTCAACTCATTTCAAAACGTTTATTACTAGTGTAATTTTTATATCGATTCAAATAAGGGAAGACTGGTGGAAAGCTGATTGAAAGTTGATAACTATTCGCATTTGGGCGGTGTTGAAGCAGTAATCATTTTCAAATGACAAATATCCACCAGCGACGGTCAGCTGCTACTCATAGCGCGATGCTGGGACGCCTGTACGTGCGGTTGCATATATAAATAACTCGGTTCTTTAAACAATTTAAAATCAATGACTTATGTACTTCTCGTCAGCAAGCCAAAGAACAGAGCCAGAAAAACTCACGTTAAAGTTTGAGAAGTTCAACTCACAATTCAATATACCAGTGGTTTTATTTCGCATATGGCAAATGCGTGCAATATTGCTAATTAACAAAAATTTGCCATCTCATTTCATTGTTAATCGCGTGTAGTTAATGCCACTGACTTAGTTGTAAAATTACCAAAAATCCTTTTATCATTCTTGTTTGGACTTATTTTGATAGCTGGCTGCCTTATCAGGTCTTATCATGATCCAAAATTTTAAATATCTTACGTTGTCAACCACGATGGCACCTGACTCCAGCCCAAACTTTCCTTTCCCCACTATAATTTCTTAAATCAGCTTAACTGATCTTTATTGATCGTATTTTTAATAAATGATCGTTTTTGTGGTGGGAATTTTCAAAATCGGTCTGAAAAAAAAAACACACACAAGAAGTAGTGAATTAAAGCATGCCTTCAGATCGGCAATTTTCCTCAAATTTGGATTTTGTGGGAAAAGTAGTGGTCGATAAGTAGTCTCTAATTTCTGGAAAAAATATTGAAAAACATTAAATATTGGCGGAGAAATGACGGCGAAATACGTTTTCGACGGAAAAAATATATCTTTTGATTTATAACAGCCCTATGGTGCGTATGCAATCAACCGTCGCGGGAAGGTAACCAATTGCAATTGACTATTCAGTTGATCAGCGTTGTTGCTCTGACCACCATGCATTTTTGTGTAGTTTTATTAAGTTATAAGTTAACGTAGACCTCGGAAAAATGGACAAGTTCAAAAAAGCAAAAGCAGCGGAGAACGAATGAAAATGCATCAATGAGTGAAGAAACGAACGTTCGCCACGCTGATGAGACTATAGCTATCGTACCAAGCGGACAAAAAAACTCATGTTAAGGCCTGTCCAAACGGGAAATGTTTGGCGACCAAACACCATCAAACATTGTTTGGTGACCAAACATTTTACCGTTTGGCCATCTTGTTTGGTGCTGTTTGATCGTGTTTGGTCGTGTTTGATAAAATTTGAAGGCCATCAAACATTCGATCAAACAACCTAAAACATTTCTTTTGTTCTCGTGTTTGATGGGCGATGTTTTGTTCGTTTGGACAGCCGTTCAAACATGTTTGGTGCGCGCATGCGTACCACGCTTTCTCAGAGGCTTGTATCCATAGATACCGCGTTTTGTTTACGTACGTCGCTTGTTTAATGTTTTAAAACTGGCGAACGAAGAAGAAGCTTTGGTGGACGTTGTTTTAAAATGGGGAGAGTTGCCGAATAAACGCTGCGTCGTAAACGACGGGTTATGTCAGGTTCCATAAGCCGCAGTAACTCGAGAAAACCGTCATGAGTTATTCGCATCATTTCGCGGAAACCTCGAGTATTTTCGATCATCAATTCCTGTACGATATCATTGAAGTTTCCTTTCTCTTCTCTTTTCCTTATCCAGCCACTGGTCCTCCCTCGTCTCTTTTTCTCTTTTTCCATCCC
>Ga0126337_10000533_pt1 | contig 19669 bp, 18 predicted proteins | sample DipCmetagenome_FD_92527 | JGI IMG/M metagenome (GOLD analysis project Ga0126337, IMG submission 92527) | Coral microbial communities from La Bocana,Puerto Morelos, Mexico - Diploria C A metagenome | ecosystem: Host-associated > Invertebrates > Cnidaria > Coral | place: La Bocana,Puerto Morelos...
CTGTACCACAAGGCCGTTTTGTAGCCAAAATTTGAATCCGCAATTATTTTAATTTAATATGCTTTTTTGCTGGTTGGGTATATCTACTAATTAAAACAATGAAACAGTATTTTTAGATGCATAATAATTTACAACAAATACTTCCCTAATGTTCAGGTGAAGAAGAGAGGCCTGAAACCCACAGCTCACACCTTCTCCAGCTTATTCAATGCTTGTACGAAGGCTTCAACTCCAGAACATGCTTTACGCCATGTAGAAAAGCTTCTGGCTGAAATCAGAAAAAGGACTGCCAACCAGGAGTTAGAGATGAATGTTATTACATATAATGCTGCTATTCAGGCCTTAGTTATTTGTGGTGACCCCCTCCACGCATTTGATATTTACCAAGAAATGCAGGACAATGAGGTTGAGCCAGATGGCCACACATTTTCATCATTATTGGCTGCCTGCTCTTTTGATAAAGTTGAAGGGCCCAGCGCAGCTTTTAAACTTCTTGAAGAAATGAAGTCTCTTCAGATACAGCCAGATATTTATATTTTCAACTCGGTGTTAAAAGTGATGAGAGATTTTAAAGTTTCTACTGAGGATCAAAGATCACAATTGCTCCATTCTAGGCCAAGTGCTGATGTCACAGAAGAAAGTCCAAAAGAGCATGATGTAGTGGATCAAGATGAGAAAGCATCAGAAAGTATATTTCGCGAATTGAATTATGAAGAAAACACTTTACAAGATGGATATAGTGATGCAAGCAAAAATGACAGTGCTTTACAGTTGCACCACTATTTCCCTGGTGTGGAAAAGTTTATTCAGATCATGGCAGTTGAAAATGTGTCTCCTGATGTAAGGACCTTTCACCTGCTGCTTTACATGACATCATCAAAAGAAGAAGAAGGTTACTTGATGGAGCTGATGAGGAGTTGTAATATCTCTCCTGATGCTACTTTCTATAACACTCTTATAAAGAAGAAAGCTATAGAAGAGGGTTTTCAAGAAGCAAAGGTAACAAAGAAATGCATGTATTGGATTGTAATTGAAGTGAAAATCAGAGTGTGAGAACACAATGTTGCCTGGGTCTTGTTTAGTATCATTTTGTGACCTCTTCACGTAGGTGTGTGGACTACATATATGTACATACATGTACTATGTAGTAAAACCCTTTTAATACGTGCCAGCTCATTTAGGGCTACATGTATTTGGGTGCTAGTTAATTTAAAGCAAATCATTTCTTTCCTCTTTACTTTTCTATCTTCTGTAAAATACAGCATGTATCAAATTAGAGTATGCCTGCATATGTACATGTATTTTAGATATCTACATGTAATACCACTGCATAATGGTTAGAACTGGTAATAGCAACGGGACAGTCCTAGGTAGGACAGAACAGTCCTAGAAAGTCACAATATTATATTTGTTTATAGTGATCTTATAAGATCTTGTACATTAATTTTTGCTTTACATGGAAAAGTAAAAAATATACATTATTGCCATATCTAGGCACAATCGTATTACTTTTGGAAAAATGATAATTACATACAGTGTATTGTGATCCAAATTATACATGTATCATTTGTTAACTTTGTTTTGGATACTATATTTTTTAACTTGTTTATTTTAGTCTATCTACTCTCAACTGAAGATAATCAAATTTTTTCTGAATATTATATCTTAATCTAGGTTTACCTGCAAGAATCGAAAGAAACATGGAAGATTTCCCCATCTGAAAAATCATACCACGCCTTGGCACATGGCTGTAAACGCCAAAAGCAAGGACTTGCTTTGCTAGATCAAATGAAGGTTTGAAAAAATTATTGTTCAACCTTGCAAATATTGTCATGTATAAGCTTTTGGTCCCGAGGGTTGCAATATTCAAGATCTCCTACAAAGTCATGCCAGATTTCCAGTCTTTAGAAAGACTGGGGGGGGGTACTCCCAGAAAAATTGGGAGGGATGTGCGACCCGCTTCCCAAAACCCTTACCTATTTATGACCAAAATGGCGGCAAAATGGCTAAAATCGATACCCTATTTATGACCAAAATGGCTGAAAAACCATACCCTTTGGGGCTGCACATACCTATATAGCCCATATAAGAGAGTACCCCCCGGGAGAAAGACATTGTGGCATTCTCCCTCCCCTCCCACTTTCTTTTCACTTTAGAATTGAAAGCCACAGCTTATGCAGGTATTTATATATTGTCAGTTGAAAAAGTATGTCAATTACCAGTTTAAAATAATATTGTTGGTGTCACAATTTGTGATTTTGTAGCTGTTGGGCATTTCACTGCTCATCATTACTGTACCATTTTACTTTTTGAAATTCACAACTTATGTACAATCATGAACAATTTTTTTCCTTTGTTGCTGTTTATGATTTGCTGTAGTCTGAAGGAATTGCCACTGACCAAACTGTGTATGGGATACTGATTTCTGGAGCAGCCAAAGACAGACAGTTTTCTTACCTCATCCAGTTGATCAAGGTTTGTCTTTAAACTGCCCTGCACAGCTGACAGTTTTTCTTGCATAGTGAGCGAAAACTGCCGGTTGCAAAAGGTCAGATCTGCAATCTGCAACAGAAATGTTGAGACTTTTCACTTTGTCAGAATCCTTTTCTACTGTTTTTATTGTTACCGTGACAAGTTTGCACCCTCGCCTCCCACAGTCAATGTTGATAATGTCTTCAGAACTCAGATTCTGTTGAAAACTGTGGAGAAATTCGACTGTATTACACTGTAATATGAAGGTCTGTCTGCCGTCTCTTATTATTTATTTAGTTATTAATTGATTGATTGATTTTAAATTCTCATTACCAGAAGATGACAGATGACGATGTCCAGCCTAATGATAGAATGATGGAAGTGCTTGAGCGGGCTTACAATTTACCCTGTTACAAACCTGTCATTACGGTAAGCAGTCGTCAGTTTGTAAACTCGCCTTCAGCTTCTGATTCAATCCTTTTGCAACAGTACTTTGCTTTATATTGGGTACAGCTAATTTCATTTCTTTTCTTGTAGTTTGAGTGTTTTTTGTCTTTCTCTCCCCCATCCCTTTCCTAGAACATCTCATCTCTCACTCTTACCCAGATTGTTTCGTTTTATTATTTCCCTTTCTTTAGAGAACGATGGATGACCGTTTGGTGAAGTTAAGGAAATTCCGATTTTTAGAACAGCGAGGGTTCCAAACCTTCTTTAAAAACTGGAAAACGAAAGCACTGATGAGAGAGACTGTGATAAAAGAGACTGAAAAGGGCTCCCACATTGAACAGTATGATCAAGACACTGTGGACGAGAAAAGAGATGACGTTAGCGATGATGAAATTAGCAATGGTGATGAAGATTCTAAATTTAGCCATCTCTGAAGAGTAACTTAAGTTTTTTAAAACAAGAGAGCTTTCGTCAAGAAGACATATTTCGAGTGGGTCATTTATCAAGAACGTTTGACACTATAAATGAACGCAATAAAAACTGCGAAAGAATATTTGAAGTCTTGTAGGGTGATAGAGCGGTTTTCAATATAGTGTCGAGAGTAATCAGGCAATTACTTTGGTTTTGGTTTTACTACGGCTTGAGATTAGCTGAGTAGCTAGTCTAATTGTTTTCGTTTTACTACGGTTTGAGATTATATTGGCTGAGAATTCTAATAATTGGTAAGTAATTGGTTTGGTTTTGGGACACTCAATTGAAACCTGCTTTAGGCTCTAGGAGAAGTTTATTTTAACCGCCACTCATGATCCCTCACCCTCCGGCGTCCTGAATAGATCTAGATAAAGGCGAAATATTCGAAGGTAAATTCAGTTCTTGCTAGTGTGGCCGCTGTTAATTGCTTCAGCACCATATTAAGTAATCTTCAAAAGCCGCGTCATTAACGTGACATTTGACCAATCATATCCCCCCTTCATGGGTTCCAGTTTTTTCCGTTTCGTGCGTCCGACCAGTATCGCAAATCGCGCTAGAAAAGAATTTAGCACCCAAGGTCGCGAGGCGAAGAATTAAGTACTTGACGCATACCACGCCCTCGCGGTATCAGCCCAAGACTACACCCTGTGGCTTGATTCCAAATTATCAGAGTATCAGAATTAGATCCCATTAACTTTCCAAAACTCACTTTATTCAAGTATGGATAAAGCAAAACGTAATACATACAGGTGTTAAATAATACCAAAAGCATTTCGAAGGAATAATATTCACATAAATTTGGTTTCCTCTATGCCATTTCTATCGTTTTCCATATAAAATCAGGCATAAAAAATAGCAAAATTCGAATGAGTCTATCAGAAATCCACCATACTTGGACATAAAACTATAAACTATAAGAACTGTTCAGTAAAATTCCACCGATTATTAAGAATAGCCTGTTTGAATTATCACTAGAGTTCGCGGAAGAATTGCAAAATTGATAGCAGCTTTATTCCAACAATTATCGTGACCAAAAAGTAAGGCGTGTTCTTTGCTAGGGTGGTCGTACTAAAAATATAAATTGAGTGTGTACTTTCCTGCATGCGTTACTTGACGCGTCACACAACGCTGAGATGTCACGATACGATCAACGGCTACGCAGATGACCAGCATGCTTATTTATCTCCCACGTACAAAAATATTTACCTATAAAATCCGTAACAAATTATGTATTAAAATATAATAGCTATGCTTACAAAATTACAATCTATGTTAAATTGACACAATCTATATGCCATTTACCAGTTCATTTATTTATCTAAATAACTTTGTATCTAGAGCTTCTGGGAATTCCAATTCAAGATGGCGCCCGGTCACTGGCCGCCATCTTTGATTCCATGAGCAAAGGCATACCGGCGACTGTTCTAAGCTTTCCGCACATAAATATCAGCCCAAACACACGGTACAGATAAGAAGTATTTTCATTTAAAAGTTTTAAGTAACTCAAATATGTACTTTTCGGCCCTTACACTACAGGAACGTCTAAACTGTGAGGTATTGCCTCTGTGAAGGGACTGTGTCACGGTTCAGTTTAGTCAAATACTCGCAAATGGTCGCTAAGAAGCTGAACGTTAGCGAAGAAACTGAATGACGAAACCCTACCTATTAATACATATACGTCTCCTGGGCGATTTAAAGGTGAGAAAACAAACGAGAATAACTTTGAGCACTTTTTTTTCAAAGGCCCAAAATGTTATCCGTTCCAGTCTGCTATAAATTTTGTCCATTCGTACCTTGGTTTACATTTATAATGTTCTTGAAATATTCCTTCGCTGTTAGTGGTTCTTTTTTTATATTTCTTGGTGGCCACTTTTTTTGTCTAAATTTGACGAAAATCCGTGACACAGTTCCTTTAGGCTAAACTATTGTCAAACTAAGATGCTGACATTTCATAAGCCTCCATCACATACTGTTTCGGCACCAGGCCGACACTGTATCCTTGAGGTTTGAACAAAGAACCGATCCACCAATCAGGATGCGGCTTTTCGTAAATGTAAATCAAATCGCCGCGTCGAAATCCCAGCTCGTCTTCAGCACCGGCGTCACAATTCCACAAGGCTTGATAAATATTGGCGTAATTTATTTCGTTCTTTTGATTTTCTGTGGGACTCTGTGGTGGTTCGTCTTTTCGTTGAGGTGGAGGCGGGAGTTGTGACTTGGCACCTGGCTTAGCAGGTCGCACCGGAACTTTTTCTAACAAAACAAAACAAAAACATAAAACCTAATAAAAAATAAACTAAAAAAAAATATGAATTAAGGATGAAAGTTTCTAAAGAAACTGTGGTGCTGCGTCGGTGGGGGTAACAATGGCTCCTACTTGGTGTAGAAGACAGTTGATGTAAAACAATAGAGAACAAAAAGGACAAAAGAACGAGAAAAACAATAAAAACAATAAAAACAATTCATGGTGCGATGTTCTATTGTGACGTAGCCTGTGTCTTGTACACGAAGAAAGAGCCAAGGTAATTTGGTTATATCAACTAAGTTGAAAATGTAAATTGGCCACCGCAACAAGTTGAAAAGCTGACGTTTCGAGCGTTAGCCCTTCGTCAGAGCGAATGTACAACGCAAGAAGATTGTATATCCACATTATTAAGTACCCATTTCACGCCGAATTTCTGAGAGACACAGGTTACGACCTTATTTCTAAACAAACGTGCGATCAGTAACAGATGTGCGATCAAGGCTGACGAAAAAAGGTCGGCATGACGCTCTCGGGATACCAGCCCATTATTAGTTTAAAACTCTAACTGCCACACGATAACGCTTTTTTAGGTAAGGATTCATTTGCTAGGTTAGGGTGCATAGGATAGGTTGAATACTAATATTTTGCCTTGCGTGATGCTTCGCGGGTGTTTTTTGTACTATAAAGCCTGGTAAATGTGACGTAACGATTTCACAACAACGTAACGTGCAACTCGAAATCAAACTTACGTGTCTCCTTTTGTGAAACATCTGATGGCCGTGGGATCGGTGGTTGAGGTATTTTGGGAGGTCGAATGGGGGCTGGGGATGGTGGTGGTGATTCACCCGGTATTTCATAATTTTCCTCTTCTCTCAGGGGCGCTGGCGGTTGCGGTAATTCTGACGAGGTATCCTCGGGACTATCAGCAATTTCGTAGACGTCATCTTGTTGCTGTGCGGGTGGGGTAGCTGGTTGAGCTTTAGAAGGCCGCGGAGGTGGTAAGTTAGGAGGGGTATCTGGCATTGGTGTTTGTGGTTGTGATTTGGTAGGTCGTGGGGGAGGTGGTGCGGGAGTGGATTGTTCCGGAAGTTCGTATTCTTCTTCTTGTATCGGCTCAACTGGTGAAGGTTCAGCTGAAAAAAAAACCAAGCTCAGATAATAAACGTAATCAAACTAACTAAATTATCCAGATATACGGCTTGCTTCCTTCGACATCCGTCATCTGAGTAGCTACGAAACAGTAAGAGACACGCTCCGAGACTGAAAGAGGAACGATGCACACACAACGGATGAGACGGGAACAATGTAAGAGACTGAAAAAATGTAAACAGCCAGCTATACCAACCGCGAGCAGATGCTGGCGTAGAGGGGAACGCAGCGGCAGAAATTTCATAATCCACATCCTGTCTCAGAGGCTGCGGCTGCTGATTGCAGGCAGGGGACTGCGCTGTGCCCACTTCTTCATATAAATCTTCATTAGTGTCATCATAGACATCATCGCCATTGGATTCGTCTGCTGCATCGTTCTTAGCTTGTCCCGCGTCAATGTAATGCAAACTGTCTTCATCACCCGAAGCTTGTTTTCGGAGTTCAGCTAAACATTCACTTTGGCGCTGTGACAAGGGAGCATCGCAAGCGGCATTAATGGCTTTTATCCATTTCTCTGTTTCCTCTTTGGAGTTGCTCTCGAACTAAAAAAAAATTGTGAAACCAAAATGTTAATATATTAACTAGTGTTAATCTTCTCCATCCTTAACTATCCTTGTTCCGTTATGGTTTATTATTATCTCTTTAGGGTAGACTACTATTTTCAGTTTTTCTTCAATTTAGAGTAATTTTGTATGTGGCCACAACTACCTAATGCACCGCTCTCTCAACAATACATATGTGATATTTGCCGGCTGGGAGGTCCGTATAGTGAAAAACTGTGACCGAGGTCTTGAAAATGCTGCCCGAAGCCGCAGGGCAGCATTTCAAGTTCGAGGTCACTGGTCACTATACGGACCGACCCTAAGCCGGTAAATAACTTATTTATTTTTTCCAAGCTCTCAACCGAAAAAAAACTCACGGAAAAAAAAGTTACGTAAGCGTTACTGTGACCGTGATCAGAGATAGGAAAATCCGGACCGCGCTAAACAACCGACTTTTCATTTATAAACAGAACTTTCCTTGAGACTACGTAAAACGTCCACCTTGAAGAAGTCTCCACATGGACGGAGGTGTGGGGGAGGCGATACAAATTAAAAGCATGACATTGACGTGACGGCAGTCGACAAGCATGTACCTGATATGCCCTATTATCAGAATGTGAATGTGTCAGAGTAAACTCGCGCCCTCTCTTGTTGGCCACTTGTGCTTTGTAACCCGGCAGCAGAATTTGGCCTGCTTGCTCTTTTGCTTTTTTTTCCCTGAAGTAGTAGAGTACGTGGTTCCGCACCACACAGTAACGCTTCTGCCACTTACTTCCCAAATATATTTTGCCTTCCTTGCGGAGTTTCTTCAAGAAACCTTAGGAAAAAATTGCAGGCTCACACTATAAAATCATCAACTTCTGAATATAAACTCTTCGAACTACATTTTATAAACCATTTAATATAAATCCTTCTATCTCCACTAAATACAGCAGGACCTTGAGAGAATACTATCACACAACCAATGAGTTCTAAAAAAACAATATAATTTTTTTTGTTTATAAATGTGTAAGCCTCCTTCTGAACTTGACTCTGTTTAGACCCTCGGTGGCAGGGGGGTGGTGGGTACTCACAGACACTTATATGGGCTATATAGGTATGTGCGGCCCCAAAAGACATGGTTTTTCAGCCGTTTTGGTGATAAAATGGGTATGGTCTCTGTGCACTAGTCTATAATTGGGTATATTTTTAAGAAGAAGCTACTTTTTTCCATAAGATTATAAGCAAAAACCCTTCACAAATTATGTTTACGGCAATTTAACATTGGTCTGAACTAAGGAACTGAAACAGGGTATTGATTTAAGGGTCAGGTCATAGATAGGGTATCAGATTTTTGGACAGGTCACAAACAAGGTAGGGAAAATCACAGATTTTGGTCATAAATATGGTAAGGGTTTTGGGAAGCAGGCCTCACACCCTGACCCAATTTTACTGAGAGTACCCACCCCGCGGCTTTTGCTGCCATATGCTCAAGTACAAAATGAGACCTTTTACGACAGACTTGTATGTCAATCAGTACCCGTACATGTACTTGGAAATTCATTTGCCTTTTTAGTTTCTTTCACTTGTCATGGTGATTAGAAGCTTGTTCACTGACAAACTTGTTCACTGACAAACTTGTTCACTGTAACGACCAAATAAGCAACGAAAGTATGGTGCAGAAATTTTGAAAGTTCCAACCATGTACAGTCTATTGTTAGAAATACATGTAAACTTATTTTTGGTTGCTTATTTAATAAGACACTTTTAAAGTAACCTTTAAGGGAATATCACATAAGACAATAAAAGTGCTTTCCTCCATTTCTGATTGGTGAACTAACTTGGTGATGATTACTAATAAAAGTACTGCAAAGTACATGTACTATTCACCTAAACACGTAAAGTTTGAAATTTCCGACCATATGTCAGTTTAGCGTTAAAAATACACTTCTAGTAGTCTTATTTCATAATTTTTGGTATGCTAGGTATCAAGACTGTGTGGTATGCAAGTTAATAAAAAACAAAAACAATTGATTCTATTGGTCTTGATGAAGGTCACAAGTTCCAGTAGTTGTAAAATATGAATATAACAAGACTGCTGAGAAAAAAATGTGTAACAGTGAGTTTAACTTAATTAATAAACATTTTGTCAAAATTGGATCCTTATTCACAATCTTGAGTGCCCAAAAAAATGTATGAAAGTACAGTTACAAATAAGTTAAATAAAGTGAATAATAATATTATTATTAATACTTACTGTAAACAAAAATCTGATTATATGTGACATGTCAATAAATACCTTCAAAAATGATGCCTTCAACATTCTCAGGTTTAGTTTTCTTTGTGAAATGATCACAGTTGAGAGACTCTGACCTCTCCTTTGTTGTCATATGAGCACCATCGACAGTGTTTGTTGAAGTAGGCTTGTCTGCCTCTAAAATAAAGATAAAGCTTCTGATGAAAATCCACTACACAGTGGCATTGTGGAATCTGATACCAGTCATACCAGTCATTAGACCTACATGTACAACAGGCTGACATTGCAAGTCCGCCTTTCGAATAAAGAGGAAGCTTCTGCTGAAAATCAATTACACATACAGCAGCACTAGAGATGATACTGTATTCAGCCTGGTTCGTACTTTCAACATAAAGACATAACAACATAAAGGAGGGATTAATTATGCTTAATACCTCCCTTAAATTATATCATTATGCTGTGGTGTTCACATTGCATTGGAGGTATGGAACAAAAATATGGGGTGTTTTTTGCATTTATGTGACCTTCCTGTTAAATAATGCAATGTGTGAAGTGTGAACAAGGCTTGTACAGATTAGTCCACAACATGAAAACACTAGAAGTATTCATTTGTGACTTATATCATTCCCTATCACTTTATCTTGAACACTACCGGTAATCTATCAAAGGTTAATCTCCAGCAATAAATCAGGTTGCCCTTTGCTACAATTTGCTAGCATCCAGTTTCCCAGGTGGAGACAAACTATACATGTAAGTTAGAACTCGGTGAGCAAAATGTGTTAAGCTGAAGAACACAGCAGGCAAAACTCAGACATATTTGAACAGTACATGTACATGCAGGGCTCGAAAAAAAATCCTTGAACTGCAGCTTGCCCTCCAGACATGTAACAGGGTAGCTATCAAAGTTTGCTTGCACTGGACAAGTCTTAGTTTGCTCTTCATTTATTTACCAGTAATAAACCAATGGCAAGTCTGAGCCCTTGCTCGTTTGGCAAAAGAGAATATAAAGTTATATATGCTTGCCCCCAAAAATTTACTTGCCTGGGACGACTGGTAGGCACATTTTTCGAGCCCTGTACATGTATGCAACTCTCTCTGGGATTAAATATTGTGGATTCCACAAGAAGCTGCCAACTAGCACTTCCCAGATAGGAAGAAAAGCACTAAAAATGAGTGTGACTTTCACCTCTGATCTTTGATTTTTTGGGGGAGGAAGGGAGTAGGTGGTAGAGAAATGTTTGGGTATTTCATGCATTTTTACCATTGAATCAGTGGAACTTGTTTTGATCTATGAAGGAGAGAAGGCCAGTGGGTTTCGGAGGGGTCAATAAAAGGTAACCTTTGTTCAATATTAGCAGTCTCCTGGAGTTTCATTTCTTTTAGTTGCAATGACTTAATTGCACCCCAGCTACATGTTGGGTTCTCAAATTTAGAGTCCATATTCATAAACAAGCCATTTGACCACTACTTCTTCCTTGTCAAATATTGTAAATATTAAGAAATGTCTATTAAGGTTTTATTAAAATTAATTTAAGATAACTACATGTATTGGAAAGAATGGTTGCTTAATACCTTCATAGTCTGAGTCAGCATCTGGCAACACATATTCCTCATCCTGTGCTGGAGGAGGTTGTTTATTGCTTTCTGTTATTTCATAATCCTCATCACCAGTTGTCTCTTTTTGCGGCTCTTCATAATCTTCTTGAGGTGGAGCATCATCCTCCATTGCTATATAATTCTCACCAGCTGCCACTTCACTCTGCGATGTTCCATCTGTCTGTTCTGCCGACATCACCTCATAATTTTCACCAAATGTATCTGGTGCCTGAGATGGATTTTCTCCAGTGTCTTGATTCATCTCACAATAGTCCTCCTGAGGGATTTCACCTACATGCATCAAATACATATTAATGAAACCCGAACCATGGCTTCATGTAACTGGAAAACATACTAACGGTAAATCACTAGAGCACATAAAATATCATCATTGCATATGTTACAAATAAACTTTGAGATACCAAGCTTGAAAAGTCAAACTTTACAATTACCTGCTACGTCATCATACAATTCTTCACCATCCTGGGCTTCATTAGCTTTAAGTCCAGGAATAGCTACTCCACCCTTTGGTGGCCGCGGCGGTGCTTTGCCTCCACCTGGGAGATCATTTTCGCAGCCAAGTTGAATTTTCAACTTCCTGAACTTATCAGCTAGCAGGATGCGTTGTTTTTCTGCTCCTGGAGATAGGTTTTCTTGGGCCAATGTAACAGAGAAAAACGTTTCAGCCTCTGCAAAACAAAACAAGCATGTAGGGCCTGTGCTGGCCTGTGCTGGGAACATTTCTTTGGCTAGCTACAAATTCAATCGGACAAATGGCATATAACAGTGCATGTTGCAAAAAAATTAGTGAAACTTCTTGCTGCAACAGATGCAGCTTACTCCAGCCAGTTTATTGCAGATGCACTTTACTGTTATTAGAAATATAATCAGTTATCATTAATATGTACAGTGTATGAGGTACAAAATAGAGGAATACCATGGCTTTGGACAACAATAATACAGAAAACACCCTATGTAAAAAAGAAGCTTTCGGCATGCATACAGCCTCTCCATACATTAATTGTTGCTTCTCATTAACAGCTTGACTGCTACATGCAAGTTTACTGATGCACAAAGCTTCCCAGTAATAAACGCATATCAAAGCCGTCTATATCGCTTTGACAAAGGAATAACCTCTGATAAAATCCACAGGTTTCATTTTTATACCGGAAGGGTACTACTGCAATCGTGCAGGTTGTCACAAGTACAACCTCGATCATGATCGGTAAAACTAACGAAGACAAGATCTCATTTAAATGACAGCTTACCGCACACGGCCTCCTTAACATCCTTGTTAACTGGGTCCATTAAAATAACGCTGAAATCTTCCACGTTTAGCAATGAAAATGTGTTTTATTCACATCAGCTAGAGCAAATAAACAGTGGGCTTGCGTTTCATCTCGCTGAATCAAAGCACCTCACGGAATCATGGGTAAGAGGTGAGTATTTCCTCGTGCTCAATCCCTCTCGGTCGAAATTCTAGGAACTGGGAAAATGCAAGTTTGAAACAATTTAATTCTTAGAATTGGATCCTAGCCGAGCATAATGTCGTCTTGCATAGAGCGCGATCGCGGTTTCTCTGATTCCTTCGATGTTTCAGCTTGGCAGCCTACAACTAACGATATAGTGCGATACTCACATAGTGAATTGGGGCATTTTTCCATCGACGGAGAGAGGTATTTCTTGCACAACAAATCTAAACTCGGTACTTTGAATCTTCCTCAGGACTGCAGAAGCCTTGACATAGATTTGAATACGGGATTTGAACACTGGAGAGATCTACCGAGCGTGCAACAACACCTGGACTCCATATTATACTGGATTTTACTCAACAAGGAATCCTTGATGGTACCAGGTGATATCCGGTCTAGCAATTACGATGGAGACAGGTATCAATTAGTACAACTAAATCCTAGTTATTTTCTTCGTTAATTACAGTCGTAGTTTTTACACACCATTCTCGGTGTTTTAAAACGTGATTTTTCACAATGTAAATGTCCCTTGATAAATAGCGAGGGACTCAATTTACTCACCCAGTGAGGAAATTCCGCTACGAGCTACGGGGGCTATTTTTTCTCTCGTTGGGTAGGTGTTGTCAGCTTGACAAGTTAAAACATAGCGAAATGTAAAACCTGCCATTGAAATTTTTCGCATTTTCGTTAATAATTATGTCTCAGCCTTTTAGGAACGCACAAACCCATCTTCGATCATAAACGTTCTGCGCGCCAAAACCGGATCGTGAAACTTCAAACAGCAGATCACGCACTATTGTGGTCGAATTTTCAGAGATCATCAAAATCTGCAGAATACCTAAAGAAGTTGTGATTACCTAAGCGCATTTTAATCTCCTAAGCGGAGCACTCATCGTGATCGTGTTTAATTTATACGAACAGACAAAATAACAAGTTTAAAATATCAATTCTTCTCTCAATTGGCAACATCATGACCTCGACATCTCTCAGTTTAACACTCTTACTTCGCCAGGCTCGACGTTGACGTTGTTACGTCGCGAGGGAATCTCACTCGCATTCTCAACGTTCTAAATGGCAAAGAAGCAAAAGGACGTAAGTGGACTCTGTTGGCCACGCGCTACAGAGGAACTGTCTACTTGAGCCACATTGAAGACGATCGGGATGATCAGCAATCCACTTTTGCGCAGAGGGTGTGTTACTGGGGAAAGAGATTTGAAGTGGAAGTGACGAAGAACTGGGCACAAGCAACTTCGCTTCCAGGTTCTTCATCCGGGCCACTCCCTACAGACGATGTTGAGCGGCATGGTCCTCTCAAGGCCTACCCAGGATTCTTTTCGGTCGTCAGGTTTCAACTGGGAAATCACAAGATTGCTTTGCGAGCAGAAGTTGATGCAGAAATGCAGGTAAGAGGATTTTTTAGACCGAAAATCTAAAAATAAGTTTGTAACTAAAGTTGAAATCAAAGGGCGTGACCTTTTTATTATTTTACTATAAAAATCCGGATCAGACGGACAACCACCTGCATACTTTTGCTATTCTTCTCTTAATTGGCTTTATACAGCGAAAAAACAACGGGGCATCTGGAGAATAAAACTTGACACACAAAAAACACATAAAAATATTAATAATAAAAATAACAAATTGGGATTCGCTTTTCAGGATATTCGCGAGGAAAAAGTAAGGGCAATATTCTGCGTTCTACTTAAAATCCCGGACATCGAATACACTATAACTCCACCCCAAAAATGAACGCTCCTTCTAAAATAAGAAAATGTGAAAGTGTTCTAAATGTAGAGCTTGCTTTTTTGTTCCTCTAAATTGTTGGCTTACTTAAGTTACTCCACTGATGGGATCATGTAAGTCCTTTACAGCAAAGATTGTTTAGTATTGAGATATATGTCTATAGATCATGTCAGTATAGATTTCTCATTTTATTTTTTTAGAGTTTCGATGAAGCGCAAAATCCACGTTCAAACTACGTGGAACTGAAGGTAACAACTGAAACGATTGTCCGTGCACCGTGGGCCTTCGAACGAAAGCGGTTGGTTCCCTGGTGGTGCCAGTCAATCATTTCAGGTACGCCCCTCATTGTATACGGCATCAGAGACTACGATGGTCACGTGAGTAGCATTGACCACGTGAGAACTGATGAGATACCCGATCGTGTTGGTCGGGAAAATCTTGATCCAGAAAAATACTTGATGTTCCTGAGCGATATACTCACTTGGATAAAGTATATTGTCTGTGTAGAGGACTGCACATCAGTGTACGCATTCCAGTGGGATCCAAACACGCCTGGCAGAGGCGTGACAGCTAACGCGTTGTTGCGTGACCCCGGAAACACATTTTTGCCTGAATGGTACGTGAGTGAGATGGAAGATTACTTCACGCTCGCCGTTGAGGAGCGGCAAAGAAAAGGAGTGAAAAGAGGAATGGAAGATGAAAAAAGAAATGGTCAGAAAATTAAAATGAAAGGATTAAGTAAACGCATGGAAGAATCGTGGCCAAGAACGTCATCCTCTCGCGAGCCGAACACTCGTGTTGAAAACCAACATACACGAGGGCAGGACGTAAGATGCGCTCGTTCTAGATCGCCAGGTTCTCATAATCCCAGTGGCCGCGGGAGAACAAAACCAGACATTCGTGATTTAGCGGATGAAGAACGCTATTCAAGGAAGGAATCACTTCGAAGGAGAGAGTACCCGCGCCCTAGTTCACCAGGTTTTCATGATCCCAATGACCGCAGGGGAAATTCAGAAATTCGTGATTTAGCGGATGAAGAACGCAACTCATGGAGGGAATCATCTGGAAATGAAGGATACAGAAGAAAGCGCCCACGCCCTGAATCGCCAGATTTTCTCCATGCCAGCGACCGCGGGGGAACAACACCAGAAATTCGTGGTTTAGCGGATGAAGAACACTACTCAAGGAGGGAATCATTTGGTAGAGAAGGATACAAGAGAGAGCACCCGCAGCCTGGATCACCAGATTTCTATAATGCCAGTGACTACGGGGGAGCAACATCAGAAATTCGTGGTTCCGTGGAGGAAGAACGCTACTCAGTGACGGGATCATTTAGAAGTGAAGCGTTCAAGGGAGTGTACTCGTACCCTAGCTTAACAAGAGAAGACAAAGAAAGGCGGCATTTGCTACATGAAGACAAGTTTGATCGCGATCGAACAAGCACCCGTGTTTATGAGGAACGACCAGAGCTTTACTCTAGTCGAAGTAACAAAGACAAAATTGGCAAAACAAGAAGGTATGAGAGAAGGCGCCATGAAGACCAAGTGCAACCACAAGCGAGGGTGCGGTCGAGGACAACCTTTAACGAGTCGCGTGCTCAGAGGTTTAGTGAAAGAGATTATCCCTCGTCCACTGATGACCGAACACCCCGCACCAAACGAGTTAAACGTGATGCAGAGTATGAAAAACGTGGAATACGTCACCAGAACTCCACGAGATATAACCCGCACAGAAACTAAAATAGGGAAACCAAAACTACAACATATGCTATCATCTTAAGTTCCTTAACACAATTGCAGTAAATCAAAAAGAAGCTTGGAAGTTAATAGAAGTAACTTGGATCGTGATTGGATCACGATTTAAGTGACATTTCTTAGAGAACTTGCTACGCAGGAACCGAACAGAAAATATAGAACGTTACGTTTATGGATTTAACTTGTTCAGTAGTTCACTGAGGATGAACGAAGACACATTCAACAATACACCCAAGAGCTCTGTTCATTTGACATATATATATATATATAAGAGTTGTTGCGGTTCTTCCTTTGACAGTCGCTCATCATGAGGTATTTTTGTATGCGCCAAAGTTTTCCAAAACGGATATCAGTTTCTTTTTTGATAACTCTCCCCGCCACCACATTAATTTATCTCTCTAATATAAGCTTACCAAAAGGCTTTCATAATAAAATAGAAAATTCAAGAAACACGCAACAACCTTTTAAAGAAGTACACTGATTTCGACAGTGTCCCTCTTTAGCAGTGAACAAAATGATGTAGATTAACTAAATGAAAATCCTTTATTTTCGACGTCGTGTAACAGGAAAGAACTACAATAGTTCCAACCGGTTAAGTTTTGAAATTCGATAAGCAGTAGCTAAGGCACCACACTACTTAAACAAAAATATATTTCACTGCGAAAAATTACATGGTAGTGCTTACTGTCATCTCTACTGGCATGTTGAATCGTGTGAGCATGGTAAAATAGGTCAGGTGTAAATAAGGTATAACGTGTAGTTTAATAGGCTGCTGAGACAAACGTACACATGTATGCAATGCGGACCTATCTTTTTGACACAACTGAGATTCTCTCTACTATCAGGTATCCCTGAGCTTCCAGTTGGTTTGGCGAGTCAAAAGATTTTCACCATGTCAATCACAGGGTGGTCTCGTTAAACCTCCCTTAGGTTTTCGTGACAAGTTATACGATTCTTTGATAGGTTTCTGCCCGTGGTTTATAGCAATTGTGAACTGATGGTTTCTTGTAAATGAAGATATGAAAGATCATATATTTGAACTGCGGAGAAAAATTTGAATGTATGGTTGATCATCGCAGTTATACACACAACTTAAGCAGTTGTGAAATTAAAGCCTGAGAGAAAATTCAGGCCTGAACGGGATTCGAACCCATGACCTCTGTGATACCGGTGCAGTGCTCTACCGACTGAGCTATCAAGACATCTGGGAGATGTCGTAATATACCCGTAGTATAATATATAAAATGAATATTACAAAACGTGTACCCACGCCGTTAGAACTCTCGCAAATGTATATTGTCGGCCCGTGTCCTCGTCCCGAATCTGTTTATACCTTTAATTTTTAAAGGAGTAAATAAAGGACCTTAGAAACAGAAGCTGGCTGACCATTGAATATTAAAACAAAAGGGCCAATTTTGGGATTTACCTCGGTGTAAAAACCTGTGATTTTTTTCTTTGTTTAGGGGTTATTGTTTGTGTGCTCTATATTGTTTCATGGCACTTTGTTGTCTTGCTCCTTCTTTGTTTTATGTCACTGGTGAGTTTCACAGGTTTTTACACCGAGGATGAGCCCAATTTTGATACATTAAATTCGTACTTGGCTTAGAGGCGTAGCGGAATGAAACAAATTAAGGTTGAGGAATGAATAATGAATTCGTTTTTTCTTTTCTTTGTTTTATTATCTTAAGCCTTGAGGTCAAGTTAGAATTTTAATATAATGAAATTGGCCCATTATACATGAAACGATTCTGGAGACATGCTACTATGCTAACCTGACCTCGGATAATTTTTCTACTTTAAGAGCCCGATCGAGGTTTCGACCGAGGCAAGCATCCGCGCTGGGACCAAGCTGTTTCTTTGGCGGTGTCACTCAGTTGTTTCAGGCACGCCACTTATTGTATATTGAATCAGAGTTGGCTATGGTCACGTGAAAAGAATTGAAAAAGTGAAAACCGACGTCAAACCTAGTCTTGATAAAGAGAAATACCTGCTGTTGCTAAATGATATGCGTTCTTGGATCAAGAATGTCGTTGGTAAATAAGGCGCCTATTGCCGAGTTTCGGTACGGCGTAGGTGTAAAAGCCATTCTGTTGCCACATGATTCAAGTAACGTATTGCGGCGTGACTGGTACGTGAAAGAAATGGAGGATTATTTCGCCACTAAGAGCAAACAACAGGAAAGGAAAGGAAAATGAAGCAAATGAACGCGTAAATAAGATTAAAAACGTAGAGCTCATCTTTGTTAATTTTCGATTTTCCTTAATTTTTTTGCGCCATTTTTTAACACATTAGGTTACGTAATAGATTTCACCTTTCATAATTTCGTTAAATTTGAATGAAGGCGGAGGCAGCTGCAAAGTTAAAGAGTGGAGAGTATTTGCTTGGACAGCTTACTTATCCCGAAGAGGTTAAATGTGATTAAGCTTCTTCTGCAGACTGAAGCCGTCCATATATTTCTTCTACCCTGTTTTACATGTACAAAACCATAATTAAGTCTCGTTGACGCAAAAAAAAAACATATCCGCGACAATGAAAATCCTCCTTGAGGCTGGACGGATCACAAAAAATTATGATTTTTATACTCATTTTTAAATCTTACACCTAATCGGTGCGAGTTTTGTCCAAGCCATGGTCCGTAGTTTGGCTAGACGTAGTCAACCTAAAATCATTTTATGTCGAGACCAAACGATACAATTTTTGTTCTGAAATGTACCAAAATAGTACACTTCATCATTTCGTCTAAAAAAGCTCCGACATTAAATGAGTATTTAGACAGTTCGTCCGGACAGGGCTACTAATTAGTTGCGAAATTGGGTGTGAAACTGCATCTTAAGTACAAAGCAAGGCAGTTGGTATCATTTTAATAATTAAGGCTGTGAAAATGTTTTCAATAATAACGTACGAAACTTCAAATCAGGACTACGAAATTGGCGCGTACGTAGCTTGAAACTCATAAATAAGATCACGGTTTTTTTCCGTGATCCATGACATGTTCACCTTTGCAAGTGACCGATGGTTATCCATCCAGATTCAACGATTCAGTTCATCTAAAAGAACCCATAGATGGAGTAAAATTGCAAATAGTCGAGGATTTTTAACTGAGCCTCGACCAGTGCCAACAGCACTTTACCGACAAAACTAATCAACGAAAAGAGAATAAGTGTTGATGAAAACTCGTCATTGTATCCACTCTTTTAATAAGTTCTCAAAAGAAGCCTGCAAACTTCAAAGAAAGCTGTTTCGTGCGACTCAATATTGAACACGGAATTACGAAATGTTGCTAATATTGCTTTCCATTTTCCCTCTATAAGTTATCTGTTCTTAAATTATATAAATTATGTACACTGAGTATGCTATAAGTTAGCTTGCTATAGATTTAATAGCTATAAATATATACCTTTATATGATTTCATATCAATAGACTGAAGATGGCTTATTAAATCATGCGGAAATTTCTCGTTATAAATTAGAGTTACACCGTACTTTCCAAATGTTTGATTTTCCGAAAACAGTGCCACATTACAGTCACTGATTAACAATTA
>Ga0126337_10000535_pt1 | contig 19625 bp, 9 predicted proteins | sample DipCmetagenome_FD_92527 | JGI IMG/M metagenome (GOLD analysis project Ga0126337, IMG submission 92527) | Coral microbial communities from La Bocana,Puerto Morelos, Mexico - Diploria C A metagenome | ecosystem: Host-associated > Invertebrates > Cnidaria > Coral | place: La Bocana,Puerto Morelos...
ACTTCACGCAATTTTCCTTGTTTAACTCTGCACTTTTCTCCATATTTGTTGAGTTTCTTTATGGTCAACAACTTGAAAGCGGGTATGTGTATTTTCCTAGCTTTTACAAAGGGGTTTCTCCCTCCAAAGACGAATTTCTGATGAAAAGTCTTTTAAATTATGACACTTCACGAAGGACCGCCATATTTACAATCTTTCCCGCGAAAATTTTGTCCCTACAAACCGCGAAACTAGTACCCAGGCTTCCCGGTATGAAAATCCCTAATTATTCACCTCCACTTCGGTGAATAATTGTTAACTATAAAAAGCCAACAGTTTTCAATTACAGTGAAAGTCTAATAACCATGGTAACCACCTGTCTATCTGTATTATCGTGCCCTGAAATGGGTAGTCTCCATCGCAGCCGTTTTTAGCATCGTCACGCAACGCTCTTCCCCTTGTGGGGAGGAGCGTTGCGTGACGATGCTAAAAACGGCTGCGAGGGAGACTATGAAATGGGCTGAAACAAAACAAAAAACGTAAGTGAGCTGAAATAGCTTCAGCGCAAAGAATATCGGGAAGCATGTAGACTATATCCTTTGAGAGTAATCTTATTTCAGGACAGGAAAACAAAGATTGCTTACACTTCAATAACAGCCGATATCACGGCTAAAACCACCCCACAATTTCCCGGTTCATCTTTGTGATGCTAAAAGAAGCGATTCTTTAAAAACGAGGTGAAGTTTTTATGCGGAAGGCTGGTCAAGCGAGACAGATGCGATTGCATTCCGAAACTAAACAAAAGATGGCAGAGTTTGGTTTCGAGCTGTGTTTCCGGGTGGCTTTCATCTCGTTACTTCTTTCTTTGGCTTCAGGTAAGCTCAGTATTATTTGCAATATGGAAAGAAGTGAAAGTTAATTTAATTTCGATGCGTTTGAGAGTATAAATAACTTAATTGAATGTGCTTTTGGCAATTTATGAAGTGCGTGCTTCGTAACTCTTAAAGCTTTCTACGAGCGTAATTTATGCAAAGTCTCTAAAGACGGAGCTTACTGTTTTTGCTGAGGACTTTCGCGCTGCACGTGGTGTTTCATCACAACAACATAAATTATTAAAAGCATATCAATATCAGGGAGGCCGTGCGTAACGGAACGATAGGTAGGAGATACACTGGAGACATTGTTCTGGATTGTTGTCAGGTTACTGACACCTTTTAATTAATGGTCAGCACTTTCGGTAGTGTGACCTCCTTTCTATGCGTCCTAATTTTGGTTAAAAATTTTATCCTATAGTGGCCCAAAACAATCCAAACTAACTCTTTTGCAATCAATGTTTATTTGCCCCATGCAATATTTTTACAATATATTTACCTACAGTACCGTTTCGCAAAGTACTGTTTCACAAAGTCGTACCATTTGGCAAAGTACCGTTCCGTTTCGTTTCATTGGTTTAGAGCGCTACTTATGTGACTTACACATTCTGGCATGTTGCTTCCCCTAAAGAGGAAGACAACCCAACAGAAAATATAACTCACCTAAATGGCTGTAACCCTTCTCCAGGAACACAGAGACACCATAATTATAATACAGTTAAAACATAAGCCAAGCCACTTTTGATTATAATTAATAATTATTATATTCTGCACCAGCATTTGGGGCGATTTTCGAATCATTCTCATACTTTGTCTTATAAACGGCTTAAGTTGTAATGCAGTCAGCAACAGCATAATGGTTAATAATACAGGAATCATATTCGACATCTGTGTCGCCTGTGTATATGTGCTCAAAAGCAAATTCTCTAAGCTTTCTATTCTTGTTCCTAAACTTCTCAAACTTCATGGTGCATCAAAGGAACTGAAGAATCCTAGACAGAGTGGATTGTTCTGTTTCTTTTATGCACCATGATCCAAGTGACATTGCATAACTAAACTGTTTTTGGACTGAGGAATCTAATTTTGGATTTTCTCAAAGAAATGTACCCTTACAAATTCCAATTTGATCTGAAATGTGTGTTTATTATAATTAAGCATTGTAGGGAAGGCTGTAGCTACATTTTTGTATAAATAGAAAGTATCGGTACATTAATAACGAATGTGTTTATTAATAATTATTAATAAAAGATATATCTTAGTTTAAAGTGAACCTAACCTCTAAATTTTCTCTTCGCAAAAAAAATCTTCATGCGAACTGGTGATTATTTATTTGAGGAAATTTTTTGATTTCGTCAAATCCTCAATTTTTTCTGCCCAGTTGAAGTACAGAAAATCGTACTGAAATCACCACCATTTTTGTTCACAACCGTGTTTTTAAGGATCAAGGGTCTGGTGGCTACTGTAATGTCACTTCAAGAACTTGACAATCTGTATTTCACGCCATTTCGTACAGTTTACTTGTTTATGTTTGTTATCAATATTGGTCACAAATGGCAGAAATATGCCCTCACAGATGTGTCGTTGGAGGTTGCAGTAATGTAAGAATCTCAGAGAATAGGATTGGCACTTCATATGATACTGTTTTACGGCGATGAGCGTACAGAAGCAAAGAAACAAAGGAAAAGATGGATAGATTTTGTAAGACAGATTTAACGTGCTGGATGGGGACTTATCAAAGAGCTTGGTTATATGCTCGAAGCATTTCAAGGCAGATGACTTTGTTCGAAACTACGCGTTGATAACTGACAAACTAGCTGACAAACTGACAAACTAGCCCAAGCAGCGATGGCCAGCTATAAGGAATCTTTGACAGTGGAGACAGATGAACCTGATCCGAAAGTGCAAAAGCTGAATACTAGTGCGAGTGGTGCAGACAAACTGGCCAGCGTTGAGCTAGAAGACCACAGCACTGAAGATCTCCATGTACATTCCCAAGCTGACATCTTGAGCGCAGAGGAAGAATGCCCGAGCAAATGCTCCAGCTACTCAGTGTTCAAACAAGAACATTGCCAGTTGAAGAATCAATTAAATACCTAGAAAGAAGAAATAAGACAGCTGAAAAATAAATTGAAATCATCGAAGGAGAATTTAAAGAGCCGAAGGAAGGAAAGGAAGAAGTGGCGAAGAAAAGGTATAATTCAATCAATTGAGATTACAAGGCTTACAAAGGGTTTTCTCAGAGTTTTAGTTTTGAGTTTTTGCTTTGTGATTTAGGGTTTATTTTAAATATCTGTCTGAGAAAATTATCAGACTGAGTGTTATTTTTGTCATTATTTTAATAAGTAATAATGTACTAAATAACAACATCAATTGAATTATGCAGCCAAAATAGATTGCAGTATACATGTACATGTTGTAACTATCCTAGTTTAGTGGTACATACCACAAAAGTGAACAGTGCCTACTGAAAGTAATCTTTTGGTTCGCTAGTTATTCAACCTTTGTGTATATTAAGGTGGCTTAGTACATATCCAACACATTGAAAGAGCGAGACAAGGATTGGGTGGAAAGGGTGAAATATCATACCCAAAGTTTAAAAATGGAGAGGTGACTGTTAGAGATGCTAGAATCACGCCAAACTTTGGTAAGAGTTAGGTTTACTTAAAATGAGCATGAGTTTATGCTGATTCACATTTTGACAAAGTACTCTTTTTGCTACTCTTTTTTCACAGATTATGTAGATGAGAATGATATTTCAAACCTTTTTGAAAGCAAGCAAAGACAATTTGAAGGATACTGCCACAAAGGCGTAACGGAAGACCCCTGCCCTCATGAATACAATGCTGTAGAAACAGCCAAGAGAAGAGGCTCTACAAAAGAGAGCTGAAAGGAGCAAGATGGTAACTAAAGATGTCCCTCCAACCACACCAGGTATTAAAGAGTTGCACAACTCAACACATTTTTACAATTTTTGTCCAATTCACAGTGTGAAAGCATGAAGAAACTAAAAAGTTTTCCAGCCTCCATTCTTTTTTACCAATTTGCTTGTCACTGCAAACACTGTTTGTACCAGTTTACAAGTTCTGGTCAAAGGTTTGAATTTCGATTGATCAGTTTGTCCTAAGTTTGGGTTTTCAGTTTCTCAAGTCCCAGAAGGAAGAAAGAAGCAGAGTAAGAAAATGTCAGCTGGCAATAATTGTACAGCATGTAAAAAGCTAATGAAGGTGCATCAGAATGTTGTTGATTGCCATAAAAATAATCATAAGAAGAAAACAAGGAGAAAGACAAAGTCAAAGAAATAGCTCATCTGTTTGCAAATAGAAGCTTTGTGAGCAGGGTATAACCTTGGATACCCACTTTGACGAAAATTAATAGTTATTGTGCATTGTAAGCACTTTGATTTTAAGTATGTTTTGAAATTTGTATCATATATACAAAATACCACCCAGTTACATGTCTGCATGATTCACCTGTTGCTTTAGGATCAATTTTCAGTTCATCCACATGTTCACCTCCCCACCACCCTCAATCTTGCATACCGGTAGGCCTTTTTGAGATAAGAAAAAAAGATTAAGATGATATTTTCTATATGTTATATTCTCAAACTTTACCTCAGGCTTTCTTCACTTTGGATGAATTTATTTACAATCAAAATAAAAACGTTTGCACCTTCAAACCTGATTATTTGAAAGCTGGATAACTCTACCTGCCAATAAATTGCTATCCAGTGGAGAGCGTACATGTATATGTACATTGTTTTACTACATGTAACACTTCTCCACTGTATTGCAGTTTATAGGTGGATAGCAGGGCTTCATCTTAGAGGGATACTTTTTTTCTCATGGTGACATCAAAATATTATCTTATAGCAAATACATTGTACATTGTCACATGTTGTAAATAACACGTAACAAAAATTGAAAGCAATGTTTTTTTACCAGTAAATTATATTGGCCATGTCTGGCCCATCTCACTTGAAATAACTTTGGTATAGTGCAAGTCACATCAAATATAAAAAGCAAACAACACTGTTTACAATGTAGGATTTACAAAATAATTATTACTGTTAATAAAAAGAGATGCCGGTATCACAGATGAAATTGTATGAAGTCGGGTAGAAGCAGTGGAATGGCCTGCTGAATAGAGTGCATTGTATACCTGATAACAACTGATCCTTATTTCACACATAATAAAACTTTTGAAAGTTTATAAATATTATTGTTTTCTTGCTGTACTTGTATGACAGTTTGTAAGAGTGTATCATGTTCATTGTAGAACAAAGAAAATAGCATAGCTAGTTTTCCTCATCGAGGTGAAAGCGTGTTAATTCCTCCTCCTTACTGACCGAGAACCCTTTTCTTATCGCAGTGTAAGCACAGGCCAGCAAGGGAACCTGTTTCTTAGACAGCAGCCCATACACCAGCCTACAAAACTCTCTATATGCAAAACTTCGTAAGAAACTGCAAGAGATAAAAGAGAGAGGTTGACTTTAGCAGGATATTACAAATGCAACTTTCAGCATCTCTGGTGGGATTCCTGTGGTTGATGTCATATGGTGGTTTATTCTCCTAGACTTTCAAAGGACCTTTGTAGGACCTTTGTAGGTTGACGCAAAAGCCACTATTGAAACATACATAAGTGTTCAAAGGAGACAATTTTGAATTTCAAAACTTGAAAGATCATGCTGAGGAGTGATATGTTGTGGTAAACTCGAAAAGTAATAACACCATCCAGTAGTAAATATTGCTCACCTTTCTTTATCCTATCACAACTTTATTTTTACTCTGCCCAGATCCCCATTTACATGGTTGTGGTCCATTAAACAAATACATGTAGATTCCATGTTGCCGTGCGTCTGTTCAGTAATAGCTATCACAGATGATGTCAAAATGCGGTAAGAACAAAAAAGTGGCACATGAGGTGATAGCCGAGTAGTGTGTCACTGATATTTTGTATTTATTTTCACTTTGGCGAACATCATCTGGGCGGACATGAAAAAAGAGGGTCTCCCAGGGGTTTTGGGGAACAAGGGAACATTGGCAAAATATCAAAGGGAACAAAGGAACATTAGCCAATTTTTGGGAACAAGGGAACAGAATTCGAAAAATTACAGTACGAAAATGTGTGGAAAATACGAAAATGAGTGGGAAATGTGTGTACGAAAATGTGTGGGAACATGGGAACATAGGGCAATATTGGAAGGGAACAAGGGAACAAGGACCCCCCCTGGGAGACCCTCAAAAAAGCCATTTGACGTAATCTTTGTCTATACAAAATGAAGTACCTATTGGTTGCCATGGTAGCAAGGAATTGTGATTGGTCCAGAAAAATCATGCCACTGTCAAACATGACTCAAATGGCTTCTTGAGGAAACCAGAATTGAGCTGCAAAATCTACAAATCCTGAAGAAAATGCTGGAAAAATCAGGTCAGTTTTTGTCACCAGTGCAGCCTTGTGAGCCAAAAAGTCTGGATGTTGCCTTAAATATTGCAGGAGTTGAAAAAATACACTTGGAAAACTTGTGATTGTGATCAACACTGGAGGCTATTTGATTCGAGGTTTGATTGAGAGGAGCATTATTAGTGACATTGGAAATTTGTGTAATCTCTGGCTGGTGATTCTCAAATAAGTTTGACATAGTACTGGAGACACCTTATAGCTCTGCAATAGGGGTGGCCAAGAGCTGCAGTGAGCTATGCTTTGCTTGCTGTTATGCCCTGAAACGACTGGAGCATTCACATCAGAAAGCAAGGTTATGTGTTTATTTTAACTGTCTGATTGTAAGAAGTTATGATTTAATGTTTCATTCCTGACATCAATCTGTGTCAACAATTATTTTGAGACTGAGAAGAGTTGAATTTTTTAAATAAAGTAATGTACATGTAGCATAACATTCTGTTTATTGGATTTGTTAATTTTGAGACAAAGCGAGATCATTTTTGTGTTTGGTTCATTCTCGCTCAACTGCCGACTGACACTGCTTAAGTATTTTTTCTGAGTCATTTTCTAGAAGAGAAACGGCTTTTTTAGCTCTTCCTGCTTCTCGTACCTGTTCAATGCCTTGACAAGACGTTTTTGTACCTTATCTTCATCCAGTCATGTAAAATATTACCTTAATTTTCAAAACGTTCCACCATTTTAAAATGCAGAAGGAAAAACTTTGTAATGATGACATCAATCGTGCATCTGTCCTCTAATAGATCATAGGTGAGACCCAATCAAAATGCGAGAATGACTTGGGTTATTGTATAATCAGAACTCGACTTCAATGGGAGGATCTGACCAAATCAAAATTTTTTTTGAAGAAATCATCACCAAAGTATGAAGATTTTTTTCACCAAAAAAAAAATTTAGGGGTTACTCGTAGGTGCACTTTAGAGCTTAAATCAGGGGTATAGTTGTACAAGATTACTCAAAAAGGTTTATGTTTGCTTCCTGAACATGGGAGGTGTAGTGGCCTCATGGTTACTCACTTAACTTGAGATCACGCAGTTCTGGGTTTATGCCATGGCCACAGACTGGATGCTTTATTCTGTTCTTGGGCTTTCACCCATTGCTTCTCTCCATCCAAGAATATTAATGGTACTGCCCAATTTAATGCTGGGCGTAACCTAGTGATGGACTAGCATCCCAATCAAGGAGAAATAGAAATACTTTTTGTCACCTTACATGTACATGTATCAGAAACTAGATAAGTGCTGGCCCTGAGTTCTTCAATAATGATGATGTTTAGCTATTTGACCCTAAGGACTAAGCACATTGGAATCTGTTTACAAAGGCTTGAAACTGTCTGTATTGTTCATTGTTTACTCTCCAAGTTTCATAAATTCACATTGGAATTAATGTCTGGTACTCAGGAGTATCTTTGTATGTCACCTCCACACAGGTGGAGTAGAAGGATTAATGTAAATCCTCTTACACTGTACATGTAAGTTCATATATAAACAGTTAACCTGTTTTCGAAATAAATAAAGAAGGAGACATCTTCTATGGACTCATCTTCATAAGATTGGCAAGGATATTTAAACGCAACTTTATGTGATTCCATACTTTTACTTAATAAAACCTTTCCTTTGATGAGAAAACCGATTCAAGGGCTAGTTTGTTTGGTTGTGGTTAAGGGGTTTAACTATAGGATTTACTTTTTATTGTCTTTCTGCAGGAGACTGTGTTGATTTGGATCTTGGGATGGAAAATGGAACAATTTTGGATGAGAAAATAACAGCTTCTTCTGAAAAAAATACAGCCAAGAATGGTCGACTGAACTCGGGATCGTCATGGTGTGCAGGAACAAGTGACAGTAATCCATATCTACAGATTGATGTACAAACACTTCATATCATCTGTGCTGTGTCCACTCAAGGGAATTCTCAAGCGGATGAGTGGGTGAAGACCTACACTCTACAATCATCCATAGATGGATCAAGTTGGACAAATTATAAGGAAGATGGAGTAGTGAAGGTACATGACTGTACATGTATGTTGTAATAATTCAATAGACCATTTTACAGTTGTCTGCCCAGTGACCTGGTCTCTGAATGGCAGACAAACCTCACTACTTTTGTTGTGTAGATCAAGTTGTTCTAATGCTAATTAGGTGAATTTACATGACAAATGCAGAGAGGTCTGTATCAAAGCAAGATCACCTTTAGCCTTGCTGCCATTCAAAGGCCAGGTCTCCTAGCACACAACTGTAAAATGGCCTATTAGCAATTTTCAATTATTCTACAGTTGTGATTGATTATGATATGCTATGTTCTCTCTGTCTACATTTTTGCATAGCTGTGCAATTAAATGAACCTACATGTTCAGACAATGCCTGTCAGCTGTGTTACCAGCCTCAAGTTTTGGGAAGGCCCAGAGTCTTATCAAGAGTTCCCAACAATCTTTTGATGCCTCCTTGGCAATCCTTTTAGTTGAGGCCATTTAATCGCCATGGCAACTAAACTTTTGGAGCTGGCTACAACTTGAAACAGAAGTTGCCAACCGGGTGACTAAAATCATAATATTATTAAATGAACCTACATGTTCAGACAATGCCTGTCAGCTGTGTTACCAGCCTCAACTTTTGGGAAGGCCCAGAGTCTTATCAAGAGTTCCCAACAATCTTTTGATACCTCCTTGGCAATCCTTTTAGTTGAGGCCATTTAATCGCCATGGCAACTAAACTTTTGGAGCTGGCTACAACTTGAAACAGAAGTTGCCAACCGGGTGACTAAAATCATAATATTATGATAAAATTAAGCACTTGTAGGGACTACATGTATCATCCAGACTGAAACAAAAAAATACTCTGAACATTATGAATTTACTTGATAAGTTCAGTGGGCTAACAGTGTTTTAATTAACAATAGTACTTCATTTTGTTCAGAATCAATGACAAAATCCACATATCTTAATAAATTCACAAAACGAGCGTGGCTACAGCCACAGATACTGAGGACAATTCAGCCTAAACAGATGTTTTATCATTGCAATTAGATCTGGAACAACTCAAAGTATTTGTTTGTTTGTTTGGTTTTTTTATTAATTACTTACAAAAATTACTTTACAGTGACATATGCAACTTACAAATAAAGTTACTCACAAAGTATTTGTTAATTCTGATTCCTAAAAGTATTGTTAATTGTTTGTTTTCATGACTTTTCGGCTGTGGAAAGAAAAGACATCATCGTTTGCTGCCTCCAATCCATTTTGGAAAATATTCACATGAGAACAAATCTGCTACTGCATGACATACAGATACATGCACGATTAGATCGAATAGACACGAATCGTACATTTCATAGACGTATCGTCCGGTTGTTTCTCATTCCACGTCCGGTACTTTGATACCAATATTTGGGAGTTTTAACTCCAGCCCTGCCTGAGAAATGCTAGAAACGGCGTTTCTGAGTGTTCTATTTGAAAAATTTACTGGGGGGCCTAGGTGCTTGCATCTTCGGCACCAAGAAAAATGTAAAGTGCGGTGCTTTCACAACCGTGTCTGCTACTCTACAAAGCTAGTGTAAACCCTGTTATAGTGTGGAAAATCCAAGTTGTTTGGACTGTTTTCGTCGAAAAGTAAAGCATCTACTTCAATCGTAATAATATTAGAGTAGTAGCTGGCCAACAAAGTTTTGCAAGTTTCCTTCAATTTCACATCCCCAGTTATCGCCTAGCTCGACTCGACTTCCGGTGAGACGATTTGACTTTGCAGGGGCGATTTGCAACAAATCGTGCGAATCGACTCGAATCACAGCAATTTCATACCCCCTGATATTGCCTACCCCGAGTCAATTTCTGGTGAGACGATTCGACTTTGCAAGAGACGACTCCGTACAAATGGAGTCGAATCGTAAGTACCTCACACGAATCAACTCAAGTTTGTCGTCACATTTTAAGAACGAGAAACATTCATGCATCATTATATCACGGGTGGTGCGAATCGACTCCGTGCAAATCGAGTCGAATCGTTAAGTACGTCACGCGAATCGACTCTAGTTGGGTGTATTGGATATGTATGCACATTTTTGTTATGTGCTAGGCAACATTACTTCTAAACTGGCATCATGCACCATCCAATGACAGTTCTTAGTTAATGACTTTGACAGCAAGTATTTCTGCAACTACATGTGGTCTGTCTGCTACCAGATGAGCAAAGAAAACAGAAAATCCTACACGTGCATGTACCTCTATAAAAAGTACCAAATTTGAAAAGTAACTTTCTTCAGACAATTGAGTCAAAAATTGAGTGGTAGGCAACACTGTCTATGCATAACTGGCCAGTAATTAAAATTGATTAATTATGTTATTTGTATGGTTTAAAATTGGCCTTTAAGGAAAAAAATTAACTCAGAGGGTTAACTTTGTCCTCTAATTTTGAAGGTTGTCCTTATGTGCCAGAATTGCACAATGCCAATCTTTTCCACCTGCTCCAAAGCTCAGTGTGCTGGTGATGAGTTAAACAGTGTGCTGTTAGATTTCTATCTACAATTTGTATTATTCTGGGACTTGTTCCTTTTTTTTACAGACTTTTGTGGGAAATATTGATAGAGACTCAGAGGTGAAGCATGTTCTTTATGGAGTCTTGACAAGGTATCTTCGGTTCCTGCCAAAGACACACCAGACAAGGGTGTGTATGAGAACAGAGGTGTTTGGAGTGAAAACAAAACCAGGTGACGATAATTATGTGTTGAAACAAAATTGAGATGTGTTACTCTACACGTTGAACAGTACCTTTTGTTGCACACAGAAAAACCTTGTTTTTGCTGAGCTGCCACAAATCTAGTGGGACAAATTCCTTGACCTTGTCTTTCTCTAATGTGACTGAATGGCACAGCCAGCAAGACATGGTAAAAGGTGATAAGAATAGACAATACTAATTAATTACCATTATTGAACAATTGAATAACAGTATTTTCTCAAAAATTTAACTTTGCAATTTTCTGGCAAGACGTAACAAGAAGTTTACCGTCAAAATGGAAATAGATAAAGCACTGGCAACTATAGATACCATATTAATAGAAGAACTCATTAATGCAATGCATATGTAGAAAGAAAAAATTAGCCAAAATAGATGGTTCTTCATAAATTTATAGCGCTTCAAAATATTGCATTACGATTCGCATTTTTTGTGGAAAGCAGTAGGCTGTTCATAGCTTCTCTTTTCATACATGTGAAGGAAAAAGCAAGCAAAGTGAGCGCAAAGCACACGGGTGGAGGGGCTGGGGTTATTGCACAAAGTGAGCAAGAAAAATGGAGAGACTGTTCACAACTTTGAAAAACGAGACTTATTTGGCTCCTTCTGTTATCACCTTGTTACTAACAGCTCTGTCAATTAATTGACCAGTTAATTAAATTGGACCTATAATATCTGAGCAGTGAATTGCTAGTTTAATTGAATACAAATGTCAGTTTGCAAACAACAACACCTCAACTCCAAAAAAAGTGCTAAGATCGGGAGAAAACTTGAATCAAGCAGTCCTTCCAATTTTTGTAGGACATACATGTACTCTTGTTCTTTAGCTATAAGATTTGAGAATCTTGGCAAGATATCTTACATACACGTAATTATCTGAGGAGAATTTATTCTGAAGGTGTTACACGGTGTGGCACTCATCAACAACAGTGAGCGTGACACAATCTTTTACCAGGAATGGTTGTTGCATGACATGTTTTGAAATTTTGAATCATGACAAATGTCTGTGATGCACTGTGTGCATTTAAGAGTTAATAATTGTTCTTTTTAATCTGTTTACTTAATACAGTGAACCTGGCACTTGGAAAGCCAACATTTCAGTCGTCAACAAATAATTATAGTTCTGCTGTAAGTGGTGTATCAGGGAATGCAGTGGATGGAAATCCTGATACTGATCTTGGGAATGGACACTGTTCACGCACAAACGCTACAAACCCCAGCTGGTGGCGAGTTGACCTTGGTGCAAATCTTGTCCCAGTCTCTGAAGTATTTATTGTCAACAGCAATGAACAGCAAGGAAACAAAGACTATAAAATAACACTTGGTGGGTACATATATAAGTTGTAACAGGTGTTTAGAGTTTATTCTTATGGTGGTTGCTTTGTTGCTATTAATTGTTGCTATATAATTGTATTGAGTAGAATCCTGATTTAACTAATGAATAAAATTTTTCGGTAAACAATATAGCCAGTATAATGGTGGAAGTCAGCAACCCAAGCATTAAGTTTTTCCTATTACAATGATACAATTAATCATTTATCACAAGCCATAAAAGAGTGACAAACATTGCACAAACTGTGAATGAGAATGATGCTGTGTTTGTGATTCATTTGCCTACTGCAATTACTTATAATAAAATATATATACAGTATGTAGTACAGTTATCATGTTGCCAAATCGTATTGATTTTTTGACACTGTACTTGGTAAAGTTAATTACCAGTATCGACCATATCCCAATATAACAATATTGCTGCCAAATCGTTAAATCAGGAGTTCATTTGCAACAATATCCGGATTTAACAACTTACAGTGTACCAGTACACAATCTTTGGCAGTATGAAAAGGTAAGGGTTGTTGGGTGCACCCTGGGGTAGAATGTGGGTGGCAGCAACACACCCTAAACTGAGATATGCAATTACATGTAGGGTGGCACGACACACCCTAGCTAGTAATAATAAAAATTAGTGGATTTCTACTAGTATACTAATGCAAATGTTGCAATCTGATTGGCTGAGCCATTGCACACTATCAGCCATTAGTGTGCAGTGCTTCGGTGTGGTCGACAAAGCTGCGATGTTTTCTTGTTTCTCCAAACTTTGAAGGCATATTTTTAAACAAATGGATAATCAAATCCTAACAAGGCCTAAAGGAGGGCATTTACGGTTTCTTGAATTAAAAAAGGTTGAAATTTTTAAAAGAAACTATAATGATCGAGTGTATGCACACAATTGCAAATGTCAAATTGACAGTTCAGTTTTCACAAATTCTCTAAAGTGTGAAGTTTAAAACTTAGAGAGAGAAATAATTGAATGATAATTGAAGCAAATTTCAGTTAGAATTTTACTAAAACAATTAGATTATTTGCTCTTGATTTCTGCAAGGTGATGGTTGATTCGGCCTTTGGTCTCATCAACTATCACCTCATAGAAATCTCAAGCTCATGCTGTAATTGTTAAATAGAATGAGGGTGGCAGTGACACACCCTAACAATGAGCAATGCACTAAGGTTGGCAGGGACACACCCTACAAGGTAATGGATGAGCCAACAAGTAAGACAAACGCCTCACCCAGAAGTGAGTAAAAGCTAAGGTGGGGTAAGAGCCCCACCCAACATGCTAAGGTCATGTAGAAGTGGCAGGTGTGCACCCAAGCCAGTAGTCCAGCTTTATTTGTTACGGGAAAAGAGTGGTGGCGTAAAATAGAACAGTTGGCTGTCTGTCTGTCTGTATGTGTAATGGACAGTTTCGTTTGTCCTAACAAAAATCTCATTGTGTTTTCTCTAAAATTAAACTCGCTTTATACAGACACAGGTTGATATGGACAACAGACACTTGTTTTTCCCGAGTCAAAAACTCTCGTATAAATTATTGTCAACCCTGCTTTATGGACACTGGTTATCTACACACAGACGGTACTATAAAATAATAAAATGGGCAGCTTTGGGTGTTTGCAAGGTGGAATGGAATATGGCCTATAACTCGGCTTTCTGTTATAATGGTGGCTGCGTTTTTGTCGGTGATGAAAATATTATTGAGGTCAATGCTGCGTCAAAGGAGCCTAAGGTCAAATCACTGAAAGAAGCTGTGGTGATCCTGGAGGATGTGACTGAATATTTTACCAGTGAAAACCTTGAAGAAACGGCGAACGACCTAGGATTCAGTCCACTTGGCTGAGTTGGAAACTAAAAACGTCCATACAAATTTAAGTCACAGACCTTTTCAAATGAGTCCTTTGTCATGCCTGGTTTCAATAACAATACAAATTATACTTAACGATTTCACTCTGAAACTATCAAAATGATAAATAATCATGTGGTTTCTTCAGAATGAACTTGTTACATTTACAGTACAGTTAAGAAATTAAACAACATTTTCCCTTAGAACTGTCTGCTTTGGTCTTTATATTGATAAAACATGTGTCCCTGATGTTTTCTCTCAGAGCCCGCTTAATATTGACACCCAGATAATACGGACCAGTATGGCATGTCTCCTTGGTGTCTGTATTAACCAGGTTCCTCCACTGTACTATTTTTAAGAGTATGTTTGTCTGAGGAGAAAACCCTTTAAACTGAATGCATGGCATCATTAATGGCCTAAGAAGTAAAGAGTGAAAGCAGTGCACCTATTATTGATTTACAATAATATTTGATCTTTTGCAGGTAGTTCCTCAGATGTGACAAAAAATAAAGCATGTGAAGGACTCTACAGTTTTGTTGACTTTCAAGCGTCAGCTGTATGTTTTACTAATCCACTGATAACTGGTAGAAATGTTGGTATTATGACTACAAAGAGTCAAGTTCTCCAGCTATGTGAGGTGGAAGTTTACTCACGAGGTAAATTAACAAGTAATAACAAGGCTATTTAGCATTGGTGCTCTGTTGAGTATTGTCCAATACACCCAAATATATAATTATGGTATTGATGATTCAACTTACTGACGTCGATTTGAGATTCGCGACACTTAGAAAATATAGTGAAACAATGCTTTGCAGGGTTGATTTCACATGATTCAATCAAATTGATACATTGATTAACGTGAATTCGACATGCCGGAAGTCAATTTGCCTGACACTTGGTAAATATAGTACAACTGGGCTAGGCAGTGCAGGTTAAATGTTGATTCAACACAATAATATTGATCAAATTGACAAGATACGTCTCCCTTAATGTTGATTTGACATGCCGGAAGTCGATTTGTGCTACACATATTAAATATAGTGCAACTGGGCTCTGCAGGGATGTGTTAAAAGTGTTGTCTATTCAACACAAATTGTCTTTCTTAAGGTGAATTCAACATACCGGAAGTCAATTTGTGCAACACTTAGTAAATATGGCCTAACTTGGTGATTCAATATGAATCAATCAAACCAATACAACTTGTCTCCCTCAATTTTGATTCAACATGCCGAAGTCAACTTGCGCATGACTTAGTAAATACAGTGAACTGGGCTACGCAGGGTGGGTTGAAAATGTTGTCTGTTCAGTAAAATTCAATCAATGAAATAGACTTCCACCCTGTCGAATCTATATTAAGGGAGTCCAGTCATAACGGTTATGACTGGACTCCCTTAATATGGATTTGACAGGGTGGAAGTCTATTTGCTCGACATTTACATTACGTAGTACGTATGATGCATTTATGTTCCATTAGTACGTAAAATTGGCCACTAAAGGAAAAGCCAAGTGAAATTTAAGTCACTTGTTCAACACATTGCTTAGCATATGATCAAAGTCTAACAAACCAGGAAAGTTAACAGGTCGTAAAATCTTTTTTACAAGCATATCGTATAGTTTTTTAAAGCCTCTGTCATTATTTCTCTGTTTTATTTTCTTCCCTTCGTAAATGAAAGGTTTCCTTTGCGAATTATGGTTAAAAATGATGGTTGTAAACGTATTTGTTACAAGTCTTTGATATGTTTGTTTGACACATATAGAGAGAGTGATCAATTCATACAGTATCTCCCATTTGATGAAACTCTTTGTTGTAGCATACTAGTGGTTGCTTTTGATATGCACGCCAGCTTCTTGTGAGTAATGTTTTCCATTCTAAATGCTTCAGTCTGTGATTCTCCAAAAAAAGACATATCTCAAGAGAAACGAGACATGCCTCGTCAGAGAGACAAGCTGGTCTCACGAGAAATAAGGCGCGCCTCGAGAGAAACAAGATGAAAGGTGGTAACTTATATTTGAGCGGTACTGTATGCATTTGACTCAAAAATAAACATTACAATAAATGTTTTTCCAGGAAGAAGAAAATATGATAACAGCCTGAAATCCCGGCTGTATATCATGTTTATATTCTAAGAATACGTTGCAAGTTCACAGTACAATTAATGCAGGTACAATGACATTATCCAGCAATTAATTTCTGACACTTTAAGAGTCTTTAAGCCCACTTTTTTGATTAGTTATGCAATTTGGTATCTACCTTCCAGTGCAATTTCAAACTGTCACGAAGCCTCACGGTACAGCAAATTTTCAGCTTGGAGACCATAGTCTTCAGCGGCTATAGCTTCCTCTCTTCAAGCTTTTGTACAAAAAAGAATGCTTCAAGAAGATCATCTGCTGACTCCAAAGTGTCAAAAACGTGCAGTTGATATAGATGTTACAGGTCAAAATTAAATTCAGGTAAAAATTACTTTAACCTAGTTTGATTCTCAATTTCCTTTGTCTTCTAACCTAATTATGCATAATCAATGAATAAGTTGGGTTAAGAGACAAAGGAATTTAATTTTTATCTGAATTTAATTTTGACCTGTAACATAGATGTTAGGAATCTCCAGGAGTATATTATGTGTTGTAATGTTTATTCCTGCCCTGAGATCAATGCCGATAAAAGAGATTCTGAATTCATGGTTGATCATCGCAGTTATACCAACAACTTGAGCAGTTGTGAAATTAAAGCTTGAAAAAAATTCAGGCCTGAACAGGATTCGAACCCCTGACCTCGGCAATACCGGTGGTGTGCTCTACCGACTGAGCTATAATGCCATCTGGGAGCTGGTCACATTGTGAGTTCGTAATATACCTGTAGAAGTTGAAGAATGTAAATGAATATATGAAAGATCATATTTTGAATTGTGGAGAAAGATATGAATTCATGGTTGATCAACACTGTTATAAACACAACTTGAGCAGTTGTGAAATTAAAGCAAAAAATTCAGGCCTGAACGGGATTCGAACCCATGACCTCTGTGATACCGGTGCAGTGCTCTACCGACTGAGCTATCAAGGCATCTAGGAGCTGAATTTTTTTCAGGTTTTCATGTAGGTTAGAAAGAATACAATGTACTTAACATAAGTTGGGATGTAAAACATGCCATCTTAAAAGCCATCTTCATTTTCTTGGGATATCTAATAGCCAAGATACTGCCATAGGCTGTTTAAAGCCTGATTAACAAGGAAACAAGGATAAGTGAAAGTAGACATACTTTGATATATTAAAAGTTCAGCCTAAAAAAATAGACCCAAACACAAGGCTCTTGACAAAGAAACCCCACAAACTCTCTAGTTATTCGCCAGAGCCTTGTGCTGAGGTCTATTATTTTAGGTTGAATTTTAATATATTAAAATTGGTCCATATAGCATTGGGTTTTGCGGTGAGGTTTTGTGTTTATATTGCCTGGCCTTCTGTTTGAGTTTGAATAATCTCAAACTACACAAAACATAAACAGTAAAAGTAGTTTTTTACTAGAAAAATTTTTACTTAAATTAACTTTTTGTTCCAAACAACCTGGCCCTGATTACTTTAAGTTAACCAATCACAAAACAGTACTCGGGCAATGGTTAACTTGGAAAAAACATGTGACCTTGATGAGCTCTAACTAAAGACCCACAATATGGTAACGTGGTACTGGTCAGCAGATACTTCTTTTGACAAGTGTTAGTTGACCATAACATGATTGTCCAATATCAAAGGTGTGCAGTGTAAACCAAGGCATGTCTCGATCAACCTATTAGCTGGAGTACATTTGTATGGCCACCATGTTCCACAACATTGCACCAAGTAATCGTCATATCGCGATATTGCTTGCCATTTTTACCATGAGAAAAGCTATTCAAGGGTCCCTATGAGTGTGGTCCTCTGTTTGGCGGCCATTTGGGTACATGTAGCTGGATCTCGGATATTAATTTTTGCATGGACATGTATGTATTAGTGAACCAAAAACGAGAGAAATAATTCCTTTTTTTTAATTCTTACCCCTGGGCACACTACGTTACTGCATATAAAGCTTGACTAAAACAATTATTTTTGCCCTGTTTCTTTCTAGACAATCTTGCATTTGGCAAGCTAACATTTCAGTACAGTGGAACTTATAAAGATGGCAAAAGTTCTAAAGCAGTGGATGGGAATAGCAACACACACTTTCAGTATGGAAACCCAGAGGGATCATGTATAATGACAGACAAAACAAATAAACCCTGGTGGAGAGTGGACCTGCAACAAGTTGAGCATGTGTCTGAAGTGTACATTGTCAACAGAGGGTCAGAGTGTGGCTGTCCAGATCGATTCAATAATTTTGAAATCAGAGTGGGTAGGTTAATTAAAGATTAGACTCTGTCACAGATGTGCAACCAAGTTAAGGGAGACCTAGAAAGAAGAAGCATTGCATTTGCAATATCCAATAAGCACTTATGCATCAATAAACCTCTGCCTGCCAAATAGTGTTGAGAATCCTCAGGGATGATCAAGAATTAAGATATAAAGTGTACATTAAGACCCTTTTTTGTACTACCATAATGATTATAATTTGAATTCATGTTCAACTTGTTGGAAAAAGGACGGTCTAAGTGGGAATTAAGTGTTTATTGCTCATCGTTAATTATTTGAAGTTCAGCACATTACATATGTGACGTTCGGGGCATGAAAGATGTCTGTTACAGTCTACCTAGTATAAAATGATTTGATGATAAAGCGTGCTGCATCTGTTATCCAATTAAGTATAATGGTTTTTTGTGTAAGAATTAATGCTTCATTGCACACAATGGTTATGTAGTACATGTACCTAAATTGAGGATCTTTAGCAGCCATATAACTTTTTGTAGTCTACTTTTAGTAAGCATTGCTTTCAGGGAGTCAATTTTGCATGGAATTTTTATGATAATGGTTTTATTTTTCTTCTAGGCACAGAATTCAGTGGCACAAGTTTGGCTAATCCTACTTGTGGTGGTACTTACACATACAGTTTACCAGTTGGAAAAGGGACATCTTTCTTTTGCCATCCCAGTTTAAAAGGGAGATATGTCATAATCAGAATTTTAAAGCCTAACATAGTACTCGCACTCTGTGAAGTTGAAGTGTATTCTGAAAGAAGAGGTATGATGTGTGCATGCTCTAATTTACACTGATAAGTTGTTTGACTGTACCAGCATATGAGTTCCCTACATTCTGACCACTTGTTTTAGTTGTTTGGCAGACTGTGGAGTAATCCTGCTGACCAGATAAAGCTCTTGAAATCACTGTATTACGCAATATTTCAGGCACATGTATAGTTTACATTTCTAGGTCAAGGTCTGTGTAACTGCGATTGTTGCACTAATTTTGTTTGCTTCTGGGTATAGTTCATTAAACATTTCTATTACAATTCTAGTC
>Ga0126337_10000536_pt1 | contig 19614 bp, 10 predicted proteins | sample DipCmetagenome_FD_92527 | JGI IMG/M metagenome (GOLD analysis project Ga0126337, IMG submission 92527) | Coral microbial communities from La Bocana,Puerto Morelos, Mexico - Diploria C A metagenome | ecosystem: Host-associated > Invertebrates > Cnidaria > Coral | place: La Bocana,Puerto Morelos...
AAAACACTTTTAAAGAAACATTATAGAAACAAATAAGGCACGGCATTCATGGAAAACAGGTTTTTATTAGGATTTGTTGACTTTAACATTGTAATTAGCATAATATTTATATAGTGTATTTTAGACTCTAGATATTACCTTTTTTTCTTATTAAATTTTAGCCTTTTTACCTTGTAATTTAGACCTGAAGAATTTTTTTTACCGTGGATAAATAGATTGACTGACTGTCATGCTGTACCCCGTGAGTTCAAAAATAATACGAATCCACGTACGATATCATTATCTTTTGTCATCAATAACAACGTTTTTTTTTATATTTCCAAGAAAAGATCAAAACATTATTACTCATTGTTAATAAGTGAAAAGTCCCAATTCCCCAGTGCCGTTAACAAGTTGCAAGATGAGTTTCATCTCTCCATTGATTCTTTGCAGAACGTGTTTATGCTTCCACATAACGTTGCACTTTTCTGTTTCAGTATCTAGAAGGTACTTAATTATCTTCTATTTACCAATAAAAAACTTTACAAAACTGGCTTCAGGACTTGTAATCAATGCTCCTTTTGTAAAACAGTTTTAGAAACATTACATCATCTTTTATACAGTTGTCCATACTCGAACACTTTCTGGGATGAATTTGAACTGTACTGGTTTTCCATTACAAAGGAGAAAATTTCACTTGGTCAAAAAGATTAATTGTAGGCATCATAACAAGAACATGCCCCTTACTTAACTATCTTCTCATCATCACAAAACTCTACCTATGGGATTGTAGAGAAGGACCCAAACTATTCCAAATATTAAATCTTGCATGTAATGGCAAAAATTTGGAATTTTTAAGAGAAAAATTGTTTGCTTTTCAAATATTATAATTTCTCTATCTTTTTGTTCTTAGTGGAGGAAGAATGTTAAGTATTTCTATAAGTAATTCTAGTGAATACCCTTTCTAACAATGGTAACTGTAATGTAGCAATTGTAGTGTCAATATAATGTTAATGTAAAGATAAAGTGACGAAACAACTGTCTTCCAAGAAATCTACACGGAGTTGAAGAGTTGTACTATTTGTGCAATCAGAAAGTATTACGTCATCTCGATACAAGCTGTTGCTTAGTAACAACCTGTTACTCGGTCAATTTAGTCTTACTGAAAAAAACAGTTTAAAATCAAGTATTGTCTCACCTTGCCTAAAGATTCCAATTTGAAGCCGTGGGCAATTCCTCTTCTGCTGCTGTTCATGTAGTTTCCATATACTAGTATAATCTAAATGTATCAGAGAGCTGCGTTAGTAACGCTGCCATTTAAAAATGGTATTATGTATGACGTTCGTGTAAGGTAGAGCCAGTTAAACCCATCTGTTTAATTTTACAGCAAGACACAATACGCCTTTACGGGGTGCGTGTTTTAAAGTATTACCTTAATTAGCTTTCTTAATTTGCTACTGTTGATAATGGAAGTAGCCGCTCTCAACACAGCATCCACTTGCTGAAAAGGAATCATCAAAATAAATCATAAATACAGAGTGAGTTTTAATCTACATCCATACACACGAGCAAGGAATAAATAGATCATTGTTCGATAAGATACATTACGATACAATGCAATACAACACTTTTGTTTATGAATCGATCAACTAGTTGGTTACAGGGAGCCTACTTGTTGCGTACACCTAACGCTTAAAATCACTCAAAGCGTTCTCAGCTTAAAAGAACTTTCCAAAGTTCTGAAAAGTTAGCTTTAAGACGTGTATCGCACTTGTTAAGTACATATTTATCGTGAGCGTTTGAACAAGCTGATTTGGCGCATTGTATGTACTCTACTGAGTTAGCAGCTTATACCATGAATGGCACAACTCAACCCGAACTGAATTCTACTGAATTCAAGTTCAGCTGTCTTCACTTCAGCTGCAGATTCTTAGACCCGCTAATCACTCAGCCGTTGTGTTTCATCCTGGACAACACTCAAATGAAGCCACTTTACATATCGTCCAATAATATTACAACATCAGAAAAGAAACACACTTACTGGTACAACAGTTCTCATGAGTTCATCAAAAACTCCAATAAATGCCATGACACTGAGTTTGGCCTCATACCGCTCCACTTTAGCAATCTATCAAGAGAAAAACAGCGTGCTCAACAAATCCTAGACTAGAAAATAGCAAACATAAAGTATCAGCCGGTAGGTTAATTGAAATCCAACTTTCGTCCACGCCCTCGTTTGTCCACAGCTCTTTGTGCACTAGCATCAAGATATGTACCTACACGTCGAGTTTTTCTCTCGCACTTTTACTAGAGTTTCTCACTTGAATTGATTTCTTGCAAGACAGTTCTTGTTCGACCGCAATCTGTTGCCTTATCAACCGTGACTCCCTAGCAAATTCCTAAAAGAATCCCAACAAACACGCCCTTAACTGAAAGGTCCTCACTACATCTTGCTCTTGCTATTTTCACACATTCTGAGGTACTGACTCTTCCTTCACTGCCGTTTTACCTCAAACAGAAACTGTTCAGCTTCAGCCAGCTTGGAATACTGATCAGCGTGTTGAGCCAGTCCTGCCAACTGAAGTCAAACCGAAAACAGCATAAGACATGAAAAATCGAAACAACGCGAGTCCTCACTCACTCACGGCCCAGCTACTGATGCTCTTTGTATATCCTCTCAGGACATATTTTTTTATCATTTACCATCATTCCCAGGTGCGATCTTTCTTAAATTAGATACACACTGCTTGCTTGTTGTGACTATGACGTTCTAGTCCGAACGCTATTCTCACTAGCGTCCCCAAATTTCTTCGTGGCAATTAATTAATTCAAACTCAAATTAATACGACAATTCTGTACATTGGGATTCCTCAAAACATTTTCTCAAAAAAACTTTAGTTGGTCAACAGGCAAGAAAAAAACAGAATTCTCCAACTGACTACAAAGTCCACTAGCCACGGACTATCGGACACGGTGCCCATGCTTCATTTCTGCGTTGTCCTGATATTCGTTTAATGGGTTATGCTAATAATGCATGTGCTCTGCTTTTACAAAGATATTGATAAGAAACTTTGCATCCCATGTAAGTGGTGTCTTTACTCCTGAACACTGTCTTCATAAACAAAGAAAAAAGGTGAACTTTGGTCGACATGCAAAGCACTAAATCATAGTCACCTCCTCCTTGGTAGGAACAAACTTGAGCAGTAATTCGGCGTGCTCGGGTGGCAGTTCGACCAAGTCACACTGGTCTATCAGAAATCCAATAGTTTCTGTAGAGTGCTGTATACGGCGGCGCGCGATAACTGGCAAGTGAAAACCTCAATGTTAGACGTGTCGTTGATGGCCGTTAAAATATAAATCAATGTTGTTAACCTTTTTCAACAACAACAAATCCTCCTCAAAAAGTCAATAAGTGACAGGCATATGAAGGGTAGTTCTTCCGCCTGTCGCTATAAGACATGTATTTCATGTAGTGCGGAGAGGTTAAAAATCAGTTTCTTGCGAAACAAATGTTTGGAGTCGTACGAACCAGAGAGGTGCTCTGGTTATGTTAGTTGGCTTGAGTTTGAACTTCTTACCAAGATTTCTTGCTCTCTTTGGCTCAATAATTGTGATTTGCTCTGCCGCTCGCTTTAAGGCTGTTGAGTAACAGAAAAGAACCATACATAAGACATTACACTTTATCATCAACCTGTCCAAAGCACATCTCAGTGGCAATCATGAACGGTGACAGTACCTTAATTCTACAAACCAGGAAATTCTCATGTTTGGAAGACAAATTCCAAAATTTGTCTTAACTAGTATAACTAGGTCTAAAACTCTATGTCGAAGCAATAATCGCTCACTCTCTTTGACAATTTCTTCTATGAAGGGTTGAATGGTTTAGTAGTTAGGACATGCTTCATTTAGACTGAGGACACATTAAGAACAATACATGAACACTTGCCTTGTTCCTTCTTTGCAATAAGGTCCTCTGAAGCTTCGTTGATTTTCAACTCGAACCGTCTATCAAAATCAGCGAAGTCCAGCAGTTCCATGACTTGTTCATCGCTTATTCCCTGTTATGCCAGTAAAAAAGCATTATGCATGTTAATAATCTGCGGTGTTCTACGGCATATTTTCGACAGAAGAATTCATAGCCTTCTTAAGTGCTCTAACAATGTCGTCTCTCAGTCGTCTAATCAAAATTTTCGTAATTTCTCACTTATAGCTTTTTTTTCTAGCCAACGCGGTGACCGTCTTTTAGTTATTATTTTTGTTTGAGTTCTGATTAGCTCGTTGTGCTGCTTACACTAGTTGAGACTTCTTTTATACTGAATTGGTTCAGAAAACAGTTAAAACTTTTACATTAAACATAAAAAAAAACATGCTTTGGGCTTTTGGCGCACCTTGAAGAAAGCACTGGCGTCTGACTGTGATGAGATGGGAGTCCAGTTTAACATTGGAAGGCGAACTTTATTGGCAGCCACGTGTCGTCTCAATGACGGACTTCCGTCTGAAAAAAAACGTTCGGTTTTTAAGAAAATAGGGCAAACTTTGACACTGAGTTCACTATACGGTGGTAAACAAAAAACGGCAGCAACACAACGATGGATGTGCAAAATCACACCAGTACAGTTGATTTAATGTCGGTAGATTCCTCTAACCCTACAACTCTCTTAACTTACCAAACTCAGGGGGAGGTGGTGGTGGGGGAATTAGCAAACCTACAAAAAACAAAACCATAAACGCAAGTCAGAAACCATCGCAGTAACAAGTGATACTTGTCAAAGTCAGTACATTAAATCAACATGACTGCACAGGAACTGAAGAACCGAACATCAACTGTTACACCACCTAATAAGAAGAGGAACACCTTCCATAATCGAAATCGACATTGTGACGTTTCAGCTGCACTTTAAAAACAACTTCTTTAAGTTTATTTTTGTTTTAATCATTATGCGGACAGGCCGTAGTTGACGTAGGGTGTTTTTAGTAACGTAACAAACGCGTCGAGACGCTAAACGTTTTTTAGACGACGATCCTTATTCCAAATATTCAAATACATCCACAATTATTGCAGTGCATGGAACAGTTCACACTTACCATCTGGTGCTGGTGGGGCGGGGGGAGGGGGTGGTGGAGGTGGTGGAGGGATGGGAGGGGGGGCTACTGCTGCTGCAGCCTCGGTTACACTGGTGACGAGTTCATCCGGCAATTCAGCTTGGTCTGCCTCGTGCTTCACTTGTTTCTAAAAAAAACAACAAATTAAAAAATGCCAATCACCATTCAACACAGATAGTATCAGTATCAGGCAATTACTTTGGTTTTGGTTTTACTATGGCTTGAGATTGGCTGAGTAGTCTAATTGTAAGTAATTGGTTTGGTTTTGGTTTTACTATGGTTTTAGATTGGCTGAGTAGTCTAATTAGTGAGTAATTGGTTTGGTTTTGGTTTTACTATAGCTTGAGATTGGCTGAGTAGTCTAATTGGTAAGTAATTGGTTAGGTTTTGGTTTTACTACGGTTTAAGATTGGCTGAGTAGTCTAATTAGTAAATAATTGGTTTGGTTTTGGTTTTACTAGGGTTTGAGATTGGCTGAGTAGTCTAATAATCAGTAAGTAATTGGTTTGTTTTTTTTACGACCGAAAAAAAAAACGCTCTACGCTCTAAAGTATTTGTAGTCATTGTAATTACATAAAATGTGTTAAATGTTGGTATGATAGTATAATGGAAATTATTCGTTTGTAAAGTATTTTTGTAAAAGCAATAAAAATGAAAAAAAAAAGATTTTTTATTACTTGAAGAAAAGCAAGCTTACCACAACATTTTCCAAAGTTGTCTGCAATTCTGTAGCTCGCAGTCTGTACTCCTCTGAGCGCATGTCAAGCTGAATATGAGAAATCAAAGAGAGTTCAAAGAGTTACAATTTGAAACACATATTCCACAATCGTATCATTATCTTCTATCTAAATATATGGAAAAAAGTATTCAATAACATTGCTAATTTCTCACCTCTGTGTTTCGACTCTTAAGCCCACTGTTCTCCTTTTGTAATTCCTGATAACAAACAAAATTCAAGCATAGCATTATAAAATGTATCAAACCCAGATGACTTCTTTATAAATCTTAACTAACTTAACCATTATCAGTTACTACAGCACAGTATTACACAATACAAATACATATAAGGATTCACTTACCTCGAGTTTTGTTTGTAAAAGATCAACCTTTGAAGAAAAATAGTCAAGTATTAATTTGTTTCCAAAATGTTTCTTTTAACCAATTTTGACTGACAACTTTACCTAAACATTACAACTGAATTTGGGGCATGTCTTATACTAATCCACCATCATCTGGATCATCACTGGAATCCAGATCTATGCCAGCTACCCAGCATTATCTCTGAGTTATCCAGATATAGACCGAATCTACTGGTCTCCTGTGTGGGTCAACAGATCTTTTGGATACAGATTTAAGGAGAGCACATACTCGAAGAGTGCATAAAAGACATTTTGTACACTTATTTTGGCATTTTGGAGGGGACATTTTGGAATATTGGTTAAATGGGCAGAGTTTTACTTATAACAACGTTTTTTTTAGGGTTGAGAAGAGCAGTTTGTGATCTCCCATATATACCGTATTTTGTTGTTGTTTTTTTTTTTTAGGTTGGCATCACTGTAATAGTGAATACGATTGGCACAGATGACTAAAGAAGAATGCTTGCTTCATTATGCACACAAAAAGCAAAGAAACGCATAATAAGTCCAGATGGTATAAATTATATGACATAAGAAAGAACTAACAATTAATTGCTAAAATCGTACCTCATCTCTGAGGTACTTGGTTCTTTCTCTGAGAGTCACAAACTCTTCCATAACACGTTGCACATGAATATAGTTGTCCTGCCATGTTTTTAGAGCCTCCCGAACAGATCTAGCGTCCATGCCCTCCAGGGTCTACAAAATTGAAGCAGATCAATCAACTTAGTTTTCCTCCAGAGTTTCAATGCCCAGTGAAAAAAAAACACCAGATCATCTTTCAGGATCCTTGCAAAGACCTTATCAATGTGTTCTTATAACATCTTCTGATAATGATTTTATGGTCTTTCACAATCATTGAAGATTGCAGTAGTAGTTTTAGTTTTATTTAGCTCATATTAAAGTTTACAGTTGTGTTCAGATTCTTAATTAAATAGAAATAAGGTATTTCAGGAATTGGTAGTTAATTAAGTATTGATCATGAGCTGGGGAGCTAAATGAACTGGTAGGTTTTCAAGTTAGCTCCCCATACAATTGATGTTATCAGTAGTATAAAAAAGCAGGTGATTAATAGGTAACAATAGGGAAGAGGACTTAATACAAATTTATAAACTTATTCTAGTGGAGAATCAGTTTAGTTTTTGTTCTGACAGGAGGTAATGTTTTATTTGCTTGGGAAATGCTAACACACTTACACACTTCACACTAGGCTTCTCTGCTAGTATTGGTACAAGCTTACACAATTATAATAGATGAATAAATTATACATGTATTACCCTCTCCAAACGTTCCACATCAAATCCTGCATCTTCGAGTTCTTGCTGATGGAAAACCTTCTTGTTAAATGTTGGTGTGATACCAATTAAGGAATTGAAGAAAGCCAAACAGAGCGCCTAGAAAAGATAAAAAAGAACATGTGAACAATTGACATCATTTCAAATGGCATTTGAAGGCCACTAGGATAACAACATGGAAATTAAAATAATAAGTCTGCTTTACGGCATGCAGTTAGTACAGTTTTTATTTACCTGGAACTGCGGTGAGATGGGTCTCTTGTACATCAAGTTCACCAGTGTTTCAAATATGTGAACCTCTCTTGTTGTTCTTGTGTAAAACCTCACTGCATCAACAACTTTGTCATAATATTCTGACTGCATGCAGGCCTGTGTTAACATCTGGCCATGGACATAAATCAAAAGATAACTTTGGGGAAATTGTTTACATCATGGTGATCATTATATAGAGAGGGACAGTAGAAAGAACAAAGTAAAGTGATAAGGTTTCGATTATTGCTCGTACACATGTTAGTCTGTCATATATTAAACATGTATTTTTAGTATTTGGGCTTGTGGCTACTAAACGAGTCTCCAAGTAGCTTGATCTCCCAGGAATAAGAAGTTCACTTATAAGAGTAAACTTTGCAGTAACTCACTTAGATTTTAAAAGAACATTGTTGACACCTGTGAAAGATACGTTTTTACTTCAAGTGAATAAATGCATCCTGGTGTATCACATTGAAAGGGAGATTCTTTAGTTAAAGGCCCTCTAAATGCTCTTCTTATGGATTAAATGCTTTCTGAATGTTTTCTCCTAGTATTCTTCTGATCAATGAGTTACATCTTGATGGGCAAGGATTAATGGCAAGTGATTGATGCAGCAAAGAGTAGATAGTAGATGGAGATTCCAGCCATACCTTAACAACCAGTGCTCTTGTTTTTAAACTGTCAATTTTTAGACAGAGGATAATTGATTTGAGGCAGTCTTCCACACCCATGATTGACTGAAAACCATACTGTAAAAAGGAAAGAAATTATAATTTATTAATAATAAAGTTTTGACATAACTTGGAAGAATATTTTGCTTCCCATAGCCCATGGGAGGTGGGGTGGCCTCATGGTTAGTGAGCTCAACTCTGGATCGAGCGGTCCGGGTTCGGGCCCTGGCAGGGGACATTGTGTTGTGTTCTTGGGCAAGACACTTAATTCTCACACTGCCTCTCTCCACCCAGGTGTATAAATGGGTACCGGCAAATTAAATGCTGGGGGTAACCCTGCGATGGGCTAGCATTCCCATCCAGGGGGGAGTAACAATATTCCTAGTCACTTAATGCTACGTCAGAAACCGGGACAAGCTCCGGCCTGATGGGCCACTTAGGCTTGTATGCAGACTTTACCTTTACCTCCCGTAGCCCATAGGAAAATGACATTGCAAGATATGCTCCAGGCCTCCAAAAATATGAACACACTATTTATAGACTGAGGTTTAACGGTTTTTGGCTTAGATTTCGGGATTATAATTTGGTGCAGATCAGATTTATATGTTGCATCTAGAAACATGAATCAATACATGATATGTTCCAACTAGGCCGGCAACAGGGTTTTCATACCTTGTTCCTCATTAAAACTCTTATACACATAAGACACAAATGTTCATCAACCTAAATTCAACATGAAAAGTTCTGGTTAGAAGTGTACAAACTAAGGATGAAATAATATTGGGACTCATGGGGATTAATAGAGCATGTGCATATGGCTGTTGATGGCCTATTTTCCTTGAGTAGTGAAGGGCAGTATGCAGGGTGGTATGCAATTTAATGTCTTGTAAGATTTCGAGTCTTCCAATGATAATGCTAGAGTACAAAGTTTCAACAAATTAAATGATTATGTAATTATGCTGTTCCTTAACAAATTTAAAAGATGGAGACTTTGAAGCTTAAACCCCAGTACAGAGGTGCTCATCAGAAATTTTGAAAAGGGGTACATACAAGATCAAGATCCTGTTTTGCGGGCGTGGCTTTAACTTATCCTCCCTATTACCACATTATCTCCTGTCATATTCGTACTGCTCAATACCACCAAAAGGTCCTGCAAAAGCTCCCGCTGAGGACCTTGTGAGGATTAACATCAAAAAGGAAATTTTTTAACCCCCAAAAGGTATGACAAGCAGCGCCGTCATTTTTATATGAGAGTTTATCTTTGGGGCTTAAACACCTCCTTCACATTCTGTTGCCCATAGTGATGAACATCCTACTAACATCCACCACCTATCAAGTACAAGCTTATCTTGGGGTTATAAATTGTGCTTGAATTTCATTAGACAGGGAGAATATAAATAATATGGAATTACTGAAGTCTTACAAAGTCTCTGGCCAAAACATCTGGTTTTCCTTTCTTCTTTGGAGCATTGTCATTTTCAGATGAAGGTTGATTTAAATGAAGGTACTGCAGGAATTCTATTAATGCAATGTGGCCTCTGTATGGATCATCTATAAATTCACGTAACCACCTTAAAGTAGAATGTCACATCCATTACATCTTATAGAAGAGAACTGTACAATCGTAATTCTCACAAACCTTTTAACAATCCGAACTACTGAATCAAATGTACCGAACAACTGACAAATCATATTATATTTTCAGAGATTTGTGACACAAACTACATGTAGTTAAGTCAAAACATAGAAACAAATGATTCAATGAGTACTTTTATTATGCTAGTTTAAATTACACTAAAAAGTGCTAACTACAAGGCAAATTGACCTGCCCTGAAGAAGATGTTGTCTGCCTGGTTTCATTTGACCATTCCAATGCACATTTTTGGAAAAAAGAAGTTCAGTTCAAAACATTTTGCCTGTCTGTGAAAATGTCAGTGAAACCCTTGCTTAAATCATTTAAGATCAAAGTTAATGACCATGAGGTAGGAACAAGCTTCTTGATAATCAGCATACAATGTAAACACTGATAAACAAGCAATATTATATAATAGAGTATGTATTATATTCTGACTCACGTGGTATTTGGATGAGTCCGAAGGTCAACCTCCAGGGATCTTAATATCATTTCTACAGGCTCCAGACCCTTGAGCAATTTCTTGTTTACTGTTTTGTTGAGTGCAACATCCCTGTGAGTCTTTAACTGTTCAATATAGAAGCCTGAAGAGTACTTGGGTTGCATCAGTTCCTACAAAGACAGACACAGTTCTGTCATTAGTTGATAAGGGACTCCTGGAAACTTGCATATTATAGAGGTAGGCCTGAGGATCATTTGACCAGGCTGCACTGCATCAATTTTGATAAAAACAGAATTCTGTCTTTAGTTTATATTGTGACCTCCAAGTTCACTTAATAACATGCATATTTAATTTCCTGTACCAAGTGTTTGGTGTGCACATACTTAACTAATGGAATAGTGTTGAAAGATATTAGAAAAATATGATCTAATAATTTTACTTTTACACAGATTTCCTTTTAGATACCTTTTGCATTAGAATGCATAATAATTATAGTCTGCTTGGCTAGTTAAAATATACTTTTACCCACAAGCTAGCTAACATCTTATACTAACTAAATTTGAGGAATTTCAGAGAGGTTTGGAAATAATGGGACTGTATATTCTTGGAATAATATCATAATCACTGTTTATTGTGAAAATCATAAAAATGATACCGGTATTTTACAATTTAAGCTAATTGAGCTTTTAATATTTTCTTTCTTTGTGTCCAAATTCTTTTTAGTGAACAGTAAACTATTTGGATGGTTTGGGGATCTGCCATATGCAATGATATGTAAAATTTAATGTTTGTTTAATGAAGTAACTTCAATTAATTAGCCATGCAGCAAAGAAGTGGCATGGGGTAGGTGTGTGCACGTCATGAAACATCTTTCTCCCACATTACATGTACTTCTTTGATAACATCACAAAGCCATAAATCTTTTTCAAAAATTTCTTGCTCACCTAATATTGTGGTATTATATATTTTCTTACATACAAAACTCAATTTTCTCCAAATGGATTGTGGACATTAGTTTGTGTTATTGTCAATATCCAGGTTTAAAACAAATTACAAAATTGATCACACACAAATGTTGAATGCTTTTCCTTGCTTTAGAACACAACATGTAAGAAACATTCACATCTCTGACCAGAGCCATATCATACTGTTTTTTTTCTATGTTATGGAGCGTATCATACTCTCATTTTGACAGCTAGGGAATGGCAGTTTTTTTTTTTTCGTGTAACATAATGTCTTCCTTTTTATGTGCAAAGAATGCTATACTGTGATATTTGAGTATCTTTAACATATTTGGCACTAATGGTAGCTCGCTTAAATGTCATCTCATTTTCCACTGACACTATAGTGTGTTTGCCTGGGTTCAAATAAAGAGTGAAAGCATGTTTCTCTCCAAAAGAGACCAAAATTTATAAGGACAGAATATAAAGACCAAAAAATCCATTTGGTAAGAACTTCTAAACTATGATGTGGACGAAGTTTAATTGATAGAGATCAAGGCTCCATATATACACATTCAAATTATTGAGGAGAATTACATGCCAAAAAGATGAAAGTTGATTTGAACCACCCGCTATAAACTTATCTGTACAACCCTATGCCATGAAATGGGTGTTGGTTTGAAATAGAAAACAATAGCCAAAATAGAAGCTGACAGGACTAATACATCAAAGGAAGCAGATAAAACAATATTAAAGAAATAATCGCCAACATCCACAACACAATGCACTTTAACATAGAAGACTAATCATCAGCACTTATATTCTGACTACTCTTACAGATCACTGACAAACAATCAAGTTCTATACTGTTTAATATCTTAGTTTATAATGAATAAACAGTATATTGCATTGGAGATGTGAACCCAATCTAGTACAACAGTGTAATGCTCCCCAGCATAAAAACATACTAACATACTTGACAACAATGTAGAAACTATTTATTAAATGATACATAGCGCTCCTGATAAAACAAAACTTAACTGAAATGAACAATAATAGAAAAGTAAGAACTGGGCCTAAAAACAAAGAATAGATGTTACCGGTACTCACTTTGGTTTGCAAATGCACTTGAAATTGACTTGATGGGGCGGATGAGTTAAACAGTGTAGATTGAGAGAAACTAATTGGCCCAGTAACTAGTTAGAAGTTGAAGCAGTGAAGTCTACATTTACCCTGAGCTAACAGAGAAAAATCTTATGGATATATCTGACAAGACACGCATGCAAAACCTTTGCAGTGATGTCCATTTCTCTAATGAACATATAGTAGCCAAGAGCTGGTACACATCTGCAACCTCAGTAGATTAAATGATATGTCTTCTTTAAAAGTGACAATTACTATTAATTGCTACTAAGAACTGAATTTAGCATCATGTTTGTGACAAAAGAAACTTCTCAAATACTGCTGCAGACTCTGTGGCACCTACTGAAATCGCAAATCAATTTAATCAGTCTTTGTGGAGACGCATTCACCAATGTAGGATCCCGGGTGTAGGATATAACCTTGGTCAAGTAGTGGATTGTCTTTAAACCTTCACTTACCTCTTGTTAAAATGCTTGAGTTGTACTAATCTATATTGTTGTGCATAAAATTTGAGTGGTTTTATTGTTAACACCAAAGGCGGCTATTCTCTGACTCTTTGAAAATGAAAATTCAGACAATTGAGGGTCACTGCTCTGTTACTTTGTTGCTTTCAAGTAGTAAACTTCATACATTATTCAAACCATTTGGAACCCTAAACAAATCAACCACAGTGAAAACGTGGTAGAGCTACATGTATAGCCTTGGCTTATGCTACCCAAGTCCCTACTTTTTTGTGGTCCCTGGAAAGACCTACATGTAGTATGCGACTATCATGTGCTAGGGATGCCCTAGGGATGTACATTTCCACTATGCACTATATCTGAGATTGTTTCACCAGTTCAAAACTATGCAATAGTATACCATGTTGTTGTCCCAAAAATAAACCACCAAATACAGATAAAACTTAAGAGGCTACCTGCACTTTCAAATACTGTAATGTGGTGTAGCCTTGCAATATTATGTCTTTCCTTTCCTTGGAAGCGCAGAACAAGCTGATATCAAGTGATATCTAAACATGTACATGAAATGTAATCTTTCTAATAGAAATAACAAATTATATAGATATAATTTGTTTTTTTTTTCCTTTTTCTTGAAAGGGCATGTAGAGTGAGGATAAATTGGGATGCAACGACCTCTCATAAGTTACCATGACCACCTTTCGAGCTAAAAGTTGGAAATTTTCTTTTGATTTTTACCTCCTGTAAGGGACCACTAGACAGATTATTGAGCAGAAATTGGATTATAAGGTGTTGTAACATTATTGCATTCCTGGGTGGCTAAGTACAAGATATGAAAATTTCTAAATGGGAAGTAACGGTACCAAATTTTTCACTCAATATTGGCTCTTCATATGAATAAAATAAGTCTCTGCAGTTATCATATGCTAATAAGGCAAAGGTTTTGAGCCAATAATGTCTAAGTTCTTGTAAGTGACCACCTCCTGTAAGCAACCACATAAACTGGACATTTTGGGCTATCCTCATCTTGCTATACATTTCTTTATACCATGCCATTCAAAATACAGCCAATAAAAATATAGGAAAGCCACTGTATATCTGACAGTGTTATATTCAAACTTTCCACCATGGGCTGTACAAATATTACATTGATAATTTGCGTTGCCCAAGTGCTGTATTTTCTATAGCAATGGTGTAATTTCCTTGGTATACACAATCGCCTCAGCTGTCCTACATGACTTGATGAGGGATGAGATACACACTTGCCTAAAGGCTGAGAAACTGAGTAAGCCACAAAACAATGTTGTACAGGCAGTGAAGCAATCTGATTGGTTGATTTAAGTTATTGCCATCTGAACTAACTTAAAGGTGTTAAAAAGTAATTTTTTGGTAGGCAGTAGATATAATGTGATAGAAAAAATTTAAAAAACATTTGCCAAGAGGTGCTTAAGTACAAATCCACTATAAGAGTGTGTGAGTGCATTTCTCACACAAATACCTTTAGAAAAGTGTATTTAATTTTATTTCATTGATTGCTGAGTATGTCATTTGTGCATTAAAATAACCTTAAGAACAATTTTTGTAATTGCAAGAAAGGTACATAATTGGTACATTATTGTTCACCAGCATGTGTTTGAATGTGCCTTAATTTTAAAACTTTAAGTGCAGTGTTCCCTGAACAGAGACTGTCAAATACTGATCACAAAATTAAGCACTGCATAATTACGTAAAGTTGAAATGAAGCAACAGTGTAAGTTGCGACATTGCAATTGCAAAGCAATACTAACATCCTCTTGTCTGTCAATACCGGAGTCATCGTCTGATTCTGACATTTTTTTACCCTAGGATGTGAGGTTTAAGTTTGCTTTCTGTTTTCAGCTTTAGAAGCTTTGATTAACGGATGAATTTACTGCCACTTTCCTCCGCGGCAAGGTATTAGAACTCACATCTCTAATTGCAGTTAGAGATCAAAAACATCAAAAACAGCTCTCTCTGAAGAGACAACATCTACTGAGATCTTGTCACTTTAAAGTCGCACGAATGAATTTTAATGTGTTGCCACCTGCAACGTTGGTAATTAGACTTCCTTTCAAATCAACTCCAACTTATTTAGAGCGAAAACTTCAATTCTAAAGACTTCTTTTTTGGTTGTTAACATAACTCAGCAATTCCCTTTCTGTCGAGTACCTTTTTAGGCAGTTAAATTCCAATCGATGACAATGTGACCGTGGGAAAAGCCAGCAAATATAATCCGAGCGATCGGCTCTATTGTAGTGTTATTCTCTGATGTGACAAAAGGATTAATTAAACTTTAATGTTAAAAGCACTTACCTGTCAAGGTCGACTGACGTAAATGTTATGGATAAGAATCTACGCTTCGTGGGTGTCAAATAATACATTCCAAAAAGATTTAACAACACTCTTTCAGTTTTTCAAACAATCTTAAATGTAAGCTTCGCTGTTTTAAGTAACAGGGGTATTATATAACTCGTACATTTATTTTATTCAAGATTTAGCATTCCCGTCCACTCGCTCAAGACTGATCAATATTATATTTAGGAATTGGTAGAAATAGTGAAAACAATTCCATACCTTTGCTTTTATCATTTTCCATTTATGAGCTCTTGGACTTTTAGCAAGTTCCGCCGCTCGTTCTGGTGGTAGTGTCATCTTTTCCTGTGTTGCAAATAGGTAAAACTTTACGAAAGTTGACATAGTAATCACCACTTGTTTACCTATCGCGCGTCGCATAAATATTACCATCAAAACTCTTGAACAATTTTGACCATTAGTTGAATTCAGCTTACCAATAGAGTGGAAAATCTTCGCTCGATCTCCTCATCATCAGGCAATTCTTCGTCAACATCAAACTCTACGATCAAAGAAACAAATTTGAAAGTCTGAAAAACTGGTAAAAGTTCGCATGGTAAATATTAAAAGCGCCCATGAAAGAAATATTAGGTTAGTTTCACATGGCGAGTAATTTAACTCTGCTCCAGTACTAGCAGACTTTAGAAAGTTCATCTTTGTTTTGAATAAATGATCTCACTTTTACGTCTGTCACAAAAGGGAGCTAGCAAATGAAATAACAAGAATGTTCACCTGTATCGTCACCACCCGAGGAACTTTGAGATACCGAGACAGCGCTGGAGGACGATCTCACTGAATCGAACATACTGAGCCACGATTTTCGAACTTCGCCGTTCTTCGTTTTACGACTAAGCTTAGATTTTGCATTTCCAACTCGATCTTGCACCATGCTGTTAGCTTTCAGGCAAGCTGGGTCAACACAAAAGGATCAAACTGAATGCTCCAATTACCACTATCCGTATGCCGTCTGTTTTGGTTTGTGTCGGTTCACCTTTGACTTCCCTGCATGAGTAGGGTTAGTGGTATATGCTGCATGGTTACGAAGCAACTTTAACTGGATTATATTGTCACACTAGAACCTTCTAAATTTTGTAACAATGTGACATCAATGACTTTACCGTGGGAATCACTATTTGCTTTGAGTTATTATAATCTGCAACGCTTTTAAACTGTAGTATGGCGAAGAAATCGTGAAAAAAATGACAAATGTTGAAATGGTTTGTGACGGTAAAAATACGTCATAACCCCACCAACTCTAAGAGAACTTAAGATAACATTAATGCCTTTACGACATGTATGTTCATTTGAAGAAGAAAGAAACAGTTTCGTGTACAAAATCACACGAGTGTATAGTGAAATAGCACTTAAAATCATAATTTGAAATCGAGTATTTAATTTAAACTTTAGCTTTATAATACAAGGCAATCAGGTGAAGTTGACAAGAATTCTATCCATTTCACTGTAATTCCTACGGCATGACGAAGCCTTTCCTTACTGCTTCCGTTAGTATAAAATTACCAATGCTCAACATTCTTTGCACATATTTAAGATTCGAGAAAATATCTTCATCGCTCGATAACTCGTGGAGGATACGTGACTTTCAAAACAGCCAATCAAAAAGCGTGATTTTCCTCGAGCGCGCGAAAAAAACAAGAATTCCATATATCACGTTCATCAACAAGGAGTAGATATACCGGGTAACTTTATTTTAATTAACTATATCTACCCTTTTTCCTAAGAAAATGTCTTTTTGGAATTTTTCGATTAAAAAAACACCGGAAGTGGCTGCTCAGTTTGGCACAGGGCAAATGACGAAGCGAGGAATTTCTGTGCACGCAAAGCAATCTAAACTTTCGTCGACTACCTCTCCCTTCAGCAATATTAAATAAATATCTGGGCATTTTCTGTCTACAAGTGTCTCCTTCTAGTCTTTCTTCTTGCAGAGAAGTTCATTTTTACAAAGCCTTTTCATACCATTGATTGTACGTAGAATGTAAAATCCTATTTTAATGTCATCCTTCCTGCTTCGCAAACGAAAGCTTCGAGTGTCTACCCGCAAGGTAATCTTGCACGACATCGATTCAATATTCTGATGTTTTTTTTTTCTTTTAACACACAGACCATGTTATACAGAACAAACGATCAAAATCAATAACATAATCAGAATTCACCTGCACATAAACACAACTAGTGATTGAGCGAGCTAGAAAAATGTACATTTTGATGATTCGCACTGTAAGCAATTAACATACTAGGAGAACTTGAAAAAGTGGACAGAAATAAGGAAATCAGTATCATTAGCTAGATTCATGTATGCAGCGAGCTGGAGTTTCCACGAAGATCTTCAAAGAGAGCGTGATTTAAAGATGTCGGCACGCAATCGGCAAAATGTTGTAAAAAGACAGCCGCAGTCGAACCCAGGGATGCACCTACCAAGGGAAGCACCTTGGGTGGTCAGACTAACACGTGCCCTGACAGGAACTCTGACCACAAACAAACAAACACCACGGCAAACTCTACATCAAATTTGATTTGAATGACATGAGCTATTGAGCCGACAAACTTCGCTTCATGAGAACTGAACTCGACAATTAAATATATCACACAAACTGTGAACTCCCAAGAAAGTTATTTTATTTGTGGCCAATGACAAAAGTACAAAACTCAATTACATCACATCATGAATTTCAGTAGAAGATTTAAACGACAATGAATGAAAACATATTTGCACACGAAATAGCTAGTGCTCCATGTTCCAGTTATTTTTAGCAATTTCATCGTCTAACTGTTTGTTCCATTCTGGGTGTGCAGCAGCATACTCATCAACCTTGTATACAGAAAAACAAAGCATTTAGATTGGCTACATTTCTGGTGCCAAGTTTGTTAAACACCGTTCCAATATTTCTAGAGTCTTGATTAAGTGTTTTACTGTTTTAGTACATGGAGCAGCAGTATACTTACTGTCATTTCTTCGAATGGTTTCAATGACCTTATTTCCTGCAACTAAAGAGAAAGGTTATGTTATCGACACTTCATCCCACATTGTAGTGTTTTTTTTTGCCACCAAAATGCATAACAGTTGAACCCATAACAGTTTAAGTTTCTTGATGCACATGGCTTTGCATCTTCAACTTCACCATCGGGATCTCTACCAGTTTTGTGAATTTTATCTACTGCTACGTTAGGAGATGCACAAAACTGAATGTTCACGTGCTTTGCTTGCAGTGAATTGTTTGCTCATTGTGTCCCCTCACACCCTCACTCTCCATAAGTTAAGAATATCTTCCACATATTGTTCTTCACAGTGCTGTAAGAGGGCTGTGTCTTGGTGACCTCCTTGCTGCAGAGGAGATTGCTGCTCTCCTCTTCTGCTGCCTTTATTTCAATCGGTTTAGAGTTAAATGACAAAAGTTACCTGCTAGCCAAATCTGAATTTTCACTAGCCTGTGACTAATTGGCTGCTGTATTTTCTAATAGTCACAGCTAAATGCACACTTGTCAACACACAACAATATACAAAATGTACATGTTGGTTACAGAAATCTTTACATTACAAACCTCAGCTTCATACTTTGCAATCTGTTCATTTGCTAGCTTGACCACTTTTATTGAATGTTCTTCCTGTGAGAACAAATTGTAAAAATATATCGCATTAATTGAATTTACAACAGTGAATGAACACACCATTTATCATTTCAGTTTGGAGAGCCTTTTAAGCCAAAACTAATCTTTTTTGTAGTTTGAGCAAGTGCTGACTGAGATGACAGGGCTAAATGATGAAAAAAATGATCTCAGGTCATTCCCCAGTATTGCACTGTGCATCCCCACTGCACATAATTTGACATGTGATTAGTGTGTGCATTAGAAAATGGCAGCTTTCTCTTTACGGCTGGACCTCTGTAACTATGATGTATGGTTGAACTATTTCCGGGTAAACGAAAAATAGTTCAAAATAGCTGATAGTAAATGACTGAAGGGCAAATGGGTTTGAGTTCAAAACAATGGGGAATTTGAAATAAATGGGATGGAATTAACAGGGTCCAACAGTTACTGTTACTTTCTTGTGAAAGTCAGTCTCATTCCCCCCCCCCCAAAAAAAAAAAAAAAAAAAAAAAAACAGACTGTTCTGATGGTTTCCACGTTTCATCTTCTTTGTCGAGATGTCTTACCGAACTAGGGGCTAACTGCATGACA
>Ga0126337_10000538_pt1 | contig 19560 bp, 10 predicted proteins | sample DipCmetagenome_FD_92527 | JGI IMG/M metagenome (GOLD analysis project Ga0126337, IMG submission 92527) | Coral microbial communities from La Bocana,Puerto Morelos, Mexico - Diploria C A metagenome | ecosystem: Host-associated > Invertebrates > Cnidaria > Coral | place: La Bocana,Puerto Morelos...
ATCTCTTCATCTTTGTCATTTTTCCTCTTCCTTTTCTTTTTCCTTTTATTAAATATCTCAAGTTATACATAACTTTAAGGGGCACAAAATTAGTTTACCTAGATGTGCCCCTCTCCTCTCCTTTCAATATACAATGTAACTTTATTTTAGTGATGTAATTTCTGTTCTTTTTTTTATGCGTTATATTTACAAATCTATGTACTAGCTAGGATTTGGAGGAAAATAAATAAATAAAAAAAATAAATATAAAAATATCCCCCACCTGGTGTTTCAATGCAAAAGAAAGAGAAATTGTAGATAGAATTATCATAGATTATCATTGCTATCAGGCTGAAAACAGTAACACCATAGTCTTCAATGAACTGTTGGTAAACTGACACTGCACCAACAATGTTTTTTGCCATTGTTCCATTCGCTTCTATGCTTTTGTGGGACAACAAATTAGCTATATGCTGCTATATACTACTCAACATGACCAGAGAAGGTGTCAAGCGTTCAAGATGTTCACATGGTTAAAGCAATGACATTCCTTTGATAACTTAAATAGAGATGACTTAATTTATGTGACTGTCATGCTTTAAGCATAACTGATAAGGTCAAGCCAAACTAGTTGAGTGCACACTCCAGATCAAATTGGTCAAATTTGAGAAGATAGGAGGATATGTGCTCTGGAGCCATAAGAAAATACCTCTTGCAAACTTTTTCAATTTTTTGCCCCTGCATTCTCTGGGCCAAGTTACAGTGTATCATCTGACAAGGCACTACACATTAAGAACAGTAAACTGAAGCTTTAGTTTAGTCAGATATAAAACATAACAAAAATTGGTAAAGGTGAATTGTTTAACATGACACAAGTGTGAGACAAAGAAAAAATCGAATTGAACCTACGGGTTACTGAACTTAAAATTCACCATCTTTATTCACTTATCATAATAGAAATTTTCTTAAAATAAATTTTGTTAAATATAGTAATAATAGTTTAACCACTAGCACTGAAAGTATGATTCATCCTTTCTGCAGGCCTATAGTCTTTTTTTTGGAGAGGGGGAGAAGTGTAATAACACCCAAAGTGGGCAAAACTATTGAATTGCAGTTATTGATTGTCTAAGCCAATAATTTAGGGTACTAAGTAGAAGTTTAGAGATCTTCATTGAATACAGTTCTTTGAATTAATTAATTTCATCAGGATGTTCTATGATGTAAAAATTATGGTATATCACAGCAGTTCTTCAGGTAAGAAGATGGACTCCTCCTTCAGGATTCCAGGGCTCTGTCCTATGAAGTGTTGGAAGAAAACATATTTATCACCTTTTCTAAGTCGATCTTAATTTGTTGGTCGATCTACGTAATGCCTTGGTATTTCTTGGCCCATGCATGCCCTGTTATATGCATTGTAGCTGCCTTAGAGCACTTGAGCTGATAACAACTATTTCCATTGTATTGTTTTATTTAACTATCACTTTTTGTTGCTGAAGATTTACTAAACACTATCCTAAACTTTAACCGGATATTGGAGCTGCCCAAAGTCGGACCTTAGGGGCGTGTGTATGTAGTGGAGGGGGGTACTGCAATTGTAACGCTACCTTTGCTTACACAGGGATGCATTTACTAGGGTGGCCAGATGTGTAGTGCACATTAACCATAGGAATAACCCGTGTGTAAATAATAATAATATTTCAAAGCACTCTTTCGTCTGTGGTTTTTGTTACTGATAAAATACAATCAAATCTATTTAACCTTAGCTTTATTCGCTTGGTACGTTGGTCAAGATCTGCGTATGTAAACGAAGAAATTTTTTCGAAAGTGAAGGAAAACTATTAGCAATTTGATGCATAATACTCTCCGATGAGGCCTTACTAATATTGAAATGATGAGTAATTTGCAGTTGGAAGAAAGAATCGACGCAGACTTTCCGCCACTGAAGTAGTTATTTCTATTTGAGCTTTTTGCGAAAACTGAAAACCTGTCTAGCCACAGTTACTAGCGGTTCGTGCGTTAAGCGTTGAGCTCAATTCCTGCCTACGAAGATGGACTGGGTGAATTGTAGTCGAGATAAGCCTAGAAACTGCATTACCCAAACATATTAAGAAAATCCCACTTGAAAGTGATTTCGTTCCTATTCCAGATCTGATACCAACGAGCGCTCAATATGGAAATAGAGATTGCGATCATTACTGTACAAACATTGCTGGAAGTTATGTTTGTGGCAGTCCCAAAGATTGTTTTTTTTTTTGCAATCGGGCTAGCATATACCAGGTTCTGCGAGACAGAAATTCCCTTATTTTTGTTGCATGGTTTTCTCCATCTCGCAAGGTGGCTTACTTTGAAAACTCTGCTGTAAAATCGATTTTATTAGATTCGCAGCCCTTTTCCTTACAGCAGTTAGTTTTTTTAAGCCATTTTCTTTAGTTAATGAACTTTTTTTCCGGAAAAGCAATTCAAAATTATTGTTGTTCCTATGCAAAAACACCAAGATCTATTCGATTCCAATTTAGGAGTGGCAAGCTGGATATCGTTAATAATTTAATTCAGTGCTGTATTTCTTCTGCCTACTGGGATACTAGTCCATCGCATGGCTACCCCCAGCATTAAATTCGCCGTTGAATTCATTTATACACTCGGGTAGGCCCGTCCGCGAGGCTTAGAAACAGCATTTTGATGAGTTGACAGCCAGATATTACCCATATAGGAGACTAACGAACGACTGAATGTTTAGACAAGAAATATTTGGCGGAGTAGGGAGATCTTTTCTTTAACCCATTGCTCTGGTTTCCTGTCAACCCTTTTCTTGCATTGGCCATGACTTAACTTCGTCTTCTGTGCTGTTTCACCTCTGTGCTTCCTTTTTGCTAGGTAAAGCAGGGACCACATCAAGGTTCAGTTTGATTGCCTGAAGTGGAGGTAAGTTTTAAATTTATTCTATTCGCGTCTGTGAGGAAATATTATAGCAAAGAAGCCCCTGCAGCCGCGACAGCCTTACAGCGGGAAAAGCTGAGTTTACACCTTGGGGAAAATATCCTTATCAGAAGTAAATTCCTCAAGGACAACTGTTGTTTGAAAGGACTGTAGGAAATGGCATCTAAAAAATACATGTATTTTAATAATACAAGCGCGTGTTTTCAAATTCTTTTTTAGGGTGACAAGAAAGTAAGAGGGAAGGAAGACCAGTCGGTATGTAGAAACATTTTAATATGATTAAAAGATATGCACGTATAACATAGAGATACATGTGCATAACCCCCGGGGAGTCCTGTATAAAGAGGACGGGGTACTCATCGGAAATTTTGAATAGAACCCCCAATTAAGAGATAGCAAGATCCTGTTTTCATCCTCTGTGTTTTCACTGTTTTCACTCTTAGGAGGTACCAGAGAAAATGAGACAAAATTAAAAGAATATCTCGTGTCATGTGAAGGTACTACATGTACGTAAGCTCCCTTTCTTTTGAGGCTGAACAAGAGGTACATAACCGGCTTTTTAAATCCTTACAGGTAGTCAGAGTACTCCTGTCCGTTTTATATGGAAGTCCCTCCCCCGAGGTAAAGGCATATAATACAGAGGAGAAAATACGTATTTTTCTTCCCTTCTAGTTTCATCGACCTCTTTGTAACGCAGTTTGCATTGCATTTGCTTTTGTTTTCATTTTCCCTTTGATCTCTTGTTTTCTTCGGTAATGTCTGATCGGCTTGTCTCTAATCCAATCCCTTGAAACCTAACGACATAGAGGAGAGTGAAATTGAAATAAGAGCCTATGAAACAAAGCAACTCAATATGAAGACATCAATGATCATCGCAGTTATATACACAACTTTAAAATAAATTTAGGCTTGAACGAGATTCGAACCCATGACCTCTGCGATACCGGTGCAGCGCTCTACCAACTGAGCTATCAAAGCAACTGGGAGCTGGTCAAGTTGGGAATTCAAAGTACACCCGTAGATGGTGAAGAATGCAAGGGAATATACGAAAGATCACATATTTGAACTGCGGACAAAGATATGAAAACAGTGATGATAATCTTGCGAAACACCTCATTGTTACTTTTCATTAGTTATAAGGTGCTTTTTAAAGTTTTTCTTTTCCCAGCTAGCTGTTAGGTGAATCGACATAGTGGTTTAACCGCCACAATAAGATATAAAAAAAAACACTGGCTCTTTCGAGATAGAGATATCCCTTGGTCAGGGCCAATCAGGGATTTTACAATTGTGACATGGTTGATTGTCCCTGGTTGGTGGTCAAAAAGGTTTGTGATTGGTGGAAATACAAAAAAGACGACAAATGAAACAACTGAATCAAACTTATACTTCACAAAACCTTTCTTTTTAGAGCAGTCTCTCCATTCACTTTTCCTTTTTTATTTCTTCTATTTTAGACTGTTTCTTTTTTTTCCTGTCGTATCAGTTTCTTTTCTCAATATTCAGTTCTAAACGGACGCGTTTTAATTTTGCCTTTCACCTTGATGTAACCTTGAAGCTCTTGAATTCTAACGTCAATTTATCTTCTACTGAAATGCTGTTAATGCTACCCATTAATATTGCACCTTTTCTGTTTCCTACGAAGCGAGATAACAATATAATTAACTGGTTTTGGTCAACTTTACTTTCCACCATATACTATCTCATTGGACGCCCTCTTTTGAAAGGTCACACGAAAGATATAAGCAGAGTTTTTTGTATCTTGGATAAACAAATTAAGGAATAACGTGTGATGGGGAAAAACTTTAACTTTAGATGTCCCTTTTTGCCCTAACAAAAAGATTGCTAAAGAAAGATCATATGTAAGCAATGGATGTAAGCAATGGCAAAGACAAATTGGTTGGTATGTTTAAGCTATAAATTAAAATTCATGTTTTTATTTTCTTTACGCCCCGCCCTTTACCACTCTGGATAGGAGACAGCACTTCAGTTGCTAACAGACGAAGCTTGTTTTATTTAGCCAAGCGATATTGAGTCCCCGATTTCTCTAGTGTTTTCTTTACTTCGAGCTTTTCGTTATAAATGTGGAATTTTTTAACCGAGCAAACCTGTCCAGGTTGCCGGCTCTCGCATGTTGACAAAACGAATGCTACTAATGCCATTAATATATATTTAGTTTTCCACGAAAAGCATTTAGTTAGTACGGCTTCTGGAGACCGCATTAAGTGGATTCTTTAAATAAATGAATTGTTGCCAATGCAACCTCACAAAGAGGGAAAACGTGAAAGAGTGATCCTTCAGAGATATTGGATCTTAGGGCACCAAGGGCCAAGTGATTCATGCACCAAATGCTTTTAGCGATCTCAGTCGAGATAAGAACAAGTGGTAGTCGGAAAAAGTCTAGTAGAAGAGCGAGTCAGGTAAACAAAATATAGTTCAATGACAGAGCTTTTAGCGCCATTTAAACAAAGTGACTGAGAAAATGGGAAATTCATTATTTTTGGCTCGGAAAGGGGATTCACTTTAATTGATAGATTAAGGGCTATAATTTCCAATTTTCAGCCTTGAAAGAAAGGAATTAACTATTAATGAGATTGGAATTTGACGTTTTCGAAAACAATAGAGCCCTTAAGAGTGCTTACACGCCAGAGTGTCTTAGGCAAAAGCACACCGTTCTCACGCATCCAGCGTCGCTCCGAAACTCAACCAATACTATGTCTATTGAATTAACTTGACTGCTTTTACTATTTCACAAATAGCCTGAACGCTTACTTTACGGAGAAAAAGGGCGATAACAATCGAGAAAGGAAACACTTATCTTGTTTTTTTGCTGATTAACATGTTACGCGACAACTGGCGGGAACAACAACTTTGCACATGACATTAAAATTCTTAGCATAGCAAATAACGCATTAATCGCACTAGCGTTGTTTGCGGGCGTGAGGCAGGAGCTTTTTCTTCTGATTCTGTTCCGCTGTGTCGAGCTCCTAAAACCTTTAATTGCACCAACGGATGAATATACAACGACTTTCCTGTGCTTAAACCAGGATGAGGCTTTCATGTAATCCTGTTAATTCTAGAATCTCTTCTATTTGGCAAGAATTCAAAGCACCCTTTTCTTTGGTTCAAGAGAATTGACCTATCTTCAACTCCATCTCTTGCTGAATTATTAAACAAAAGTTAAGTGGTCACGTATTCGACTTAACTCTTTCAGTTTTAGGACACCATCGCAGGAGTTTTTGTAAGACAACATAATACAACGATACATCACGTTTTCTTCCTTCTTCCTTTGTAAAATACTAAGTTGCGCTTGAGGTTTTAAATGTTGAGACTGTTCGTTACGTGCGCCCCGTTTTCTTTTCTTGTTCTTAACGATACGCCTCCTTCTTTGTTTTTTATCTTTTAGCGTGGCGAGGTGTAGCCTCGTTTCCACATACATCGAAAACTGAGCTAAGTCGTAAGAATGCACTCTAAACTTGAAGACTGACTTAGCCATAAAATTCCCTTAGACACAAATGGTTCTAAGCAAACGTACAATTTCTTTTAATCAAAAAACAGTTTTGCTACTCTTCTCAGAAACGTGGTTAGCCTGAGAGGAAATTTAGGTATGATGTAAAATCTGCCGCGAGGAGTGTCTTTGAACTGAAAGGAGCTAGAGGCGAAGTTCATTATGAGAATAGATATGCGGTTTCCTCTCCTAGTAAAGTCAAGGTTAACTGAATTCCACAAAAAGCTGGAAATAATTAGAAGCGATGTAAGCAAAGCATGTTAGATTTCATTTCAGGAGCATCTTGCGAGAGAGATCAGGATATAATCAACTGAAGCATTGAAATTCGGAGTATAGAGAGAAAGCGTCTCATCTCTACTTCGCTCTTGTTATGAGTTTTCTCTTCGATTTAGCAGGACGCGGCGTGTTGTTCGACACTGATTTATAACTACCCCGCTGATTAATAAAACCGAAAAATGTTTCCGAGATTTTCAAATCAAAATGATACTACGGAAGAAATCAGTGTCTTCAAGTCAATGCGAAGTGTATAAATGCCAAAGTAATGTCGTATTGATGAGTGGGTTTTCCGGTGCACTAACACATTGGAAATACTACAGTAAAAGTCAGTAAGCGTATTTACTCCTAACACCAACCCCTTTGTTTTCTTTAGAATTTTGAGAATGAAGTCTCGGTTTCGTTTCGATTGAATCGTGGGACACAAGTTATTCGGCAACTAGAGTTTCACTTCTTTCGAAAATATAACTAACAGAAAACTGTTTAAGAACCGGCTATACCAACACGGGATAAAATGAATCTTTATTTTGCAATCGATTTAAACAGATAAAACAAATGAGCTTGAACTACAAGTCAATTCTCGCTATGATTAACTTCTTGATACAATGAAAGAATGACTAATTATTTTCCAATTAGTCAGAAACGCGTTAACGTTTTTGGAGATAATTTTTTTTCGTGTGCTTTTGGTTTGCGTAGGTTTTTCTTAACTAGAAAGCGGGCAATCGTTAAATAATTAATTTAATGCCTTCCAAATAAAAATAACGACTAAGATTTTTTGTAAATCTTGTTGTCTTTTCTCAATTTTGTTCCAGTACAGCGGGTTAGGTGTTGTGAATTCTGTGAAAATGACAGATGGCCATTTACACAGCAAGCAGCAAAGGAAACGACTTTCTTTTGTATCGCCAAAGGAAATGTTGTACATTGATAAATGAAATTTATCGCTTCTTTATTTATCCGTAATTTGCAAGCATTCATTCTATTGAAAGACTAAAGACCTAAAATGAAAGCAGGGTGATTTGCTAGCTGTTAAGAAGGGAAAGATGTGAACGCATACAAGCTGAACGAACGAGGAACAATGCGCATGAATTTGGATGGCTAAAGAGCCTTATGCTGACGTGAGAAGAGAGTAAAAATCCAGGCAGCAATTTGCCAAGCTGAGATAGAAAATCGTTCAAAACATGAACATACTTAAGCAACGGAGTATTTACGCAAAACCGTCTATATTAAGCCCAAGTTTAGACCAAAATGAACCATATTGACTTAAAAGATAAGCATCTTCGGGGGAACTAGTTGAAGGATTTTGGTAATTGTTATTTTTTTTGTAACGACTGGAAAAAGATCCTCCATTAAAGAGATGATAAATCTCTTGTAGGTTTCTCGTTTACAAAGGAGATTGTAAAAACGTCGGAACTCGTAAATGTAAAAGCTATCAATCTTCAAAACAAAATGAACAGTGATAAATTGAACTGGTGTAGATCTTAACTCTAAAAAAATTGAACCCGTGTGGTTCACAAACGTAGTGTGCGTATGCCGAATTGTGCTATTAGTAAACTTTGATCTCTAAGTTTATAATCCAGATTTGAATATAAGTAAGACGGTTGCTGATCGTAAACTAGTAGAACAGTAAAAACACATTATTTTTTTTTTTTACTTTTAGAATTCGGAATACCTAAAATACGGTTTTCAGAGAGTAAACTCCAAAAATTCTGTGTCTTTTTCCTCGATGTCCAATCCAGCATTTCTGTTCTAATCATGACATTATTTTGTCAGCCATATGATGAGATATATCTTTTACGATTGCATGGAACTTAAAATTGCAATTCAAGCTTTTTCACAACAAATAACCTTTCGGTTGCTGTTCGCTAGATATATACTGCTGGTGTGTTGAACAAAGTCAAAGAGCACTGTCCTTTGCTTTCGTGTCCCATGTAGTAGTTTCCCTTATGGGGCGTGCAGTGAAAAATAACACGGAACTTGCATACTTGTATAAATGTAATTTATTATCTTCGCTCAGTACTACTTTGTTATTTAGACAACTGATTGTATATATAAGACCAAGTGAAACTCAAAGTCGAGAAATATTGTCAGTGAAGGGACTAAATCACGAAATCGACCCACGGTAATTATAAAAGTTTTAATTTCTGATCAAACTTCCTTGGAAATACGTGTTAATTGCAACATAATTTGATTGTATTCCTTCGTCGAAGTTAGATTCTCTTTAATTACACGTCGATAACTTTTGTACTGCAGTGGTTTTGACACGATTCCACATTTTCCGAGTCTCGAACTGAAAGAAATTTTGTTCGGTCTGTTGACTTTTACCGCTCGCACCACTAATTGGTTTAGCTCACGAACAAGAAATCACGAAATGAAAAGCTACATTTAGCTTAGTAAGATCTCCACAGAAAGTTCTAAGACCTGGCAATGCCCGTTTTATTTTGAAAGGATTGTTCAAACTTCCTTCCAAATCGCCACCTACTTTCATCGAGTGGGTGCACGAGGTTTCAAGCGAGAATTCTAGCTCTTTAAAATCGCTTTCGTGCTAATTAAGCATGATTTTAGGTTAAAGATATAGGCGTGTCCAAAAAAAAAGAAAAAAACTTCAACGGGTCTATGTCAAATTTCTTGTAATGGAATGGTGACCTTTTGCTTAAGAAATCAAATGCAACTTTTCGATCATTGAGGACCATGTAGAAATTTAGGTGGATGAACAAAGCTCTGACCTTTTCACGCTCAACTTGTACTCCACGACCGCAATTATGATTTTGCATTCATTTCGAACTTTCCAAAGTGTAAACAACACGTACGAGGCATTCGCTTCACCAAAATAACCCCCTGTAAAGAGAAAAACACCAGCTTCTAGTTGTTCGCTAAAAGCGCTAAATACGGGCGACCATTGAACATTCTTGCCTTGACTTACTTTATCAATTAAACTCACCTTAAATCAACGTGAACTCGGAGGCTTGATGGAAGACCACAAGTCTTTTGCCTCGAGGCGAAAAGTTGTAAGCATAGGTTAACCTTCGATTAAAAATTCGACCAGGGATGTTTTAATCGACAATGGCTGCAATATACTGATATTGAGCCATTTAAAAGTTACTTGAAATAGTTGGAGAGGGTTACAAAGACGGTATAGGTCGCTAGATTGCTTTTCAGTTGCAGGAATCTATATCTCGTTTTTTGCACTTTCAGTTTTCGGTGCAGCATGCCACAGTCCGTAGCCCTCTAGTATATGTTTGTAAATATATATTAGTTTTATTACTGAATCAACATCTCTTGTGCTATCTCAACGTTTAAAAGGTCGGACTTTCGTTATTTTAATATTAAGAAGTCAACCAAACGAAGAAACTTAGCTCGGCATTACTTTTTTTTTTTTGTAAACTTGGGTTGTACCGGATATGACGGGTAGCAGATGAACATCCGTGCTTCACGTTTTGCGAAGGCAAAGCCTTGTTGAACACATAGTTCAGTGAACACTTCTTAAGATTTCGACAAATAAAATCAAGGTCATATATTTCACTGTTAACGTAAAAATTTGGCATCAAAATCCCCAATAAAATTTGATATGATTTGTCATATTAAGAGTGCTTCAGGACCTCATTCAAACTCCTCATTTATCCTTTTGGCCATAAGTTCTCATGGGCCAGAAGTCCGCTCTTGTAAATAATTACAGCTCAAAACACGTCTGACTTCATTGATACTTATTTAAGTTCCGAGCAAATCAGTTCTTTGGAAGCGCTACTACTATATATTGTTTATTTGTTTTAAGTCTTAAAATTGACGATTAAACTTATTTAAAACTTTACATTTTTCACCTCAGTCTTTACTGATTACGCAATACTTCTGTAAGCATCTACTATTTGCACCAGTGCTGATCTTTTAAGATGTCTATTTCACTACTTGTTTTACGAAATAAATCTTCAAAGAGACATATCTTGTTGCATCATGGAAATATATTATTTAGTTCATGTCTTGGAAACAGCTTGTTAGTCAACTTCGCAGATTTGAAATTAATAAAACTGTGTGTATTTTTTTTTGGTAAATGATAGTTGGGCTTTACAGTGTGCTGAAAGGGTCCTCTTCTGTTTGGGCATGAAATGTAAAAATCATACCTCAAAGAATCTTAAACATAAGCAACGTCTCTTTACCTTACTGTCTCATGGCAAAACGCTTGGTATATTCACAGTTTGACAAATTGGAATTTCAGTTACAAGAATGCAAGCTATGAGTTCCCTCCACAAATGCGTGATGAGCAGAGCCTGAAATCCTGTCCACTTATCAGGGTCAATGATTTTGACCCCATTTGGAAGACTTAGCGAATAGGAAGCTATATTCATCTTTGCTGTCGTCATTTGCCGCAAATTAATCAGCAGAAGAACCTTTTGTAAGAATCTCTGGCTATTTTTATCGCTACTTCAGCTCGTTTTAGAGTAATCTACCAACGCACAGCCATATATCTCATGGTTTAAACCACAATTTATGCGTGTGAACTAAAATAAATCAGCGATGAATTACAATCTCATTAGTTACCTTAAATCGTGGTGTCCATTCAAGTTAAGTCGATTCGCAAGTCATCCGTGTAAGTGGATTTGCTGACAGCTTTCACACGAGTATCTTTTGAAAACAACTTCGAACACAAAGGAAATGGATTGCAGTGTCAAGATATCCGGAATCGTTGCATTTAGTTTAGTTTATTTTCTTCTTGTGAGGTCTTTACGATTCAGATCACAAGTATCCATCTTGTGTTAAGCTGCGAAAACTCATCGGCTCTTGTGAAAAGGTTTTATAGCCATTCTCCGCCTTCGACTTTCAACCTGACAATGGCTAATTTGTTGTATATACAAAATCCACTGGGTGCTTTTATTGTAAACTGCTGATTAAATTAACGAAAAATCACTTTTGTTTTGGAGAAACTGAAGAGTACAGTTGACAGATTTGAGATGAAACAAATCGTTGTACTAAGACTGTAGACACATTGTGCGTATGTTGCGTGGAAACTCTGTTTAAATGAAATATTTCAAGCCTGGAGCGCAACGCATTTGCATCAGTCACGTTCACAGGAAAGAGAGAAATTAGAATTTATTCTTTTCCATTTCGTGCAGACACAAAAGTTGAAGTCGAACTATTGTTCTCTTTGCTGATAATGTCCTCTCTGGAGAGCATTTCCAACACCTTGCTTGTCAACCTGTCATCATTAATCATTCACTAACACTAAGAGCGTTATGTAAATAAGGCTGTCTCTTTTTGCACCTTGTTTTGCTTATGGGGGCGCGATTTTCCATTACCTAAACCGACCAGTAAAAAGCGCGAAAACAAATCTCATTTCCATTTGCTACAATGAAAGCGTGTTGACGTGTGATAAATTTCGGAAGCCACGCAAACGTTATCTATTTTCTCATATAATTTCGTGACACCTGTTGTCAATGTTTACTAAACTCGGTCACGATGGAAACTGTTCTTTTCAGGCGGAGCTTTTTTTGATCGCTTATAGGCCAGAGCGCAGCTAGGCCAACGCGATGCAAAAACCGTGATAAGAATGTAAGCTCTTGACTTTCAACCAAACAATGCCCGTTTTCATTCTTGCACTTTACAAATGGTGGACGCTGGCTGCATGACTGTCGTTGAAGGGCCTAATTGTCAACGGCATAATAAAGCTCCACCCATTTTTGAATAGTGAATAATGCTTGGCTTTTTATAGTCTGCTTGAATGAATTCACAATATAATTAGATTTAGACTTCAAGAGTCAGCAAATTACAGATTAAAAGTGACTTCTCCCATGAGGATAGTCATTAACTATTAATTGAGCCTCCAAATGTACGTAACACAGGAAATACATAAATTCACGAAAACAATGGGCCCACTAAAAGACCGTGTCCACATCACTACGTAGGGGTATAAATACGCGCGCGGAAAGGAAATCTGTCATTCAGGTGCGTCGAGGATGAAAGCTTAAAACACCTCGCCATAACAAGCAAGTGTTGAAATGAGTATCGACGGAGCCATGAGTACGTTTGGCTTGCCACCGTTCGACATTGGCCAAGACTTTAATATTCCGCCTCACTTGCGCCACAACCCGGAAAATTTTAACCCTCGTTTTCCCAACGCTCGTTTTCACAACGGCATCTCGAACATTTTCAGAGCCGGAGATTTCGCGAGCAGGAGTATCAACGAGGATGGTGGCCGGCACATGAACATGAGTAATGGAATAGAAGGCATTTCCGAGATGGATGAGACCGAACTGCCCATTTCTGCCGCAATGAATGAACATTATTTAACTTCGGGGCCAACGACGCTTGGTTGCACACAACAACAACACAGCGCTTTACATTCTACGGTCCCTCCACTGCAGTCCGCTAATTTTTTCTCCGACACAGTGACGTCCGAAGCGGACTCTTTTCCAAAAGATATGCCGTTCCCTAGCCCCATGGATTTCAGTATAAAGAACGAGCCTGAGCCTCGATTTCACCTCAATCCGACTTCTGCGATCTCAAGCATATCGAGTGCGCTTCAACCGGCTAAACCAAACATTATGCGGTCGATTTATGGCCCCAACTTAAATCCTTCGTTCCCTGATCCAGCCGCCCAATCGATGTACACGTACATCCATACACCGGTAAGTGACGAGTCAAAAGCACCGCAGTTTTACCGACCGTTTCCCGGCTTCCCGCCGTTTGATCCACCAGAGTCCATTCAAGATAATCACGGCTTTTCAAAGACAGAAGACAGCAGAATATTCCCCCCGGTTCCTAGCAGCCACAGACCTCAAATTATCGAGCGACAAAAGGGCCAAGTTCCCAACCGAGCGGACGCCCACGATGTCGAAGATGTTGACGATGCTAACCGGTGCAAAAATACCGTTGAAGGCACCAAGACATCCGTGAGAAGACTGAAGAAATGGTACAAAGACAAGTATGGCAAATCTGTTGACATGAACACAGTTACCCGTCAAATGGCCATGGAAATGTTGAAAGACTTCTTTCTCGAGATTCGTGACACACGGCCAGGCAAAGAAGGAAATGAATACGAGCCTGTGACGCTCACAACATATAGAAATGGACTGAGGAGATATTTCCTCGAAAGAAAATGTCCTCCAGCCGTAGAGAATTTCGATTTGGCTGACAGAGAATTCGACGTGGTTAACTACGGGCTAGTGTCAAAGAGGAACGAGTTGAAGCGCAAAGGGAAAGGAAACCACCCTAATGTCGTGGAAAGCATCACTGAAGAGCAGTTGGAGAGAATGTGGGCTTCTGGAGCCATCGGAGTGCACGCTCCACGACCGTTGTTGCGTTTACAGTGGTGGATTAACACAGTCAGCCATGGAATTAGAGGACGTATGGCCCACCACGACCTGAGCATTGATGACTTTCGCATTTCCCGCGGCCCCGACGGCAAGATCATCATCGACCACATGAAAGCTGGTTCAAACAAAAGGCCACGAGCGGACGACGAGAAAGACAACCCTAGAAGCAAAAAGAAGTGTAAGGCACGAGTAGCGGCCACCGATGGAAGCGAACGTGATCCCGTGCGTGCATTCGAGGTGTACCTGCGCCACCGTCCACCTGGTATTTCGTCGTTTTATCTCACCCCCAAGCACAAGCCTAAGGGAGATATCTGGTTCAACAAGGTACCAATGGGCAAGAATTCCATCGGCAGAATTATGAGAGAGATCAAGGCAATCGCAGGGATAGGATAATGCAGAACACTTTCACGAAATACAGCCTCGCTGGTTGAGAAAGAAACTTATTTAAGAGAAACATTACCTGCTGCTTAAAAGGCAGCGCTAGGAACATTTCATCTTCAAAGAAAAGACCGTAACAAAGATCGATAACCTCGCTACAAAGAAAAGAGACTGGCAGAGACATGGTTTTAAACCATTTGCTGCAAATCCAAGAACTGATAGATTAGTAAGTAAACGAAACGAATGCTTCTGTTCTTTAAAAAGAAAAATCTTTAAAGTTTTATATTACGAAGATATGAAAAAGTTTTATGCTATTAAGAGTAAAAGAATTGGCTATTTGCGATATATATTTAAGGACATTTTTGGTATATCATTGGGAAAAAAAGAATAATTCAGTAATGTTTATGAAGTGAAGGGGACTCGAACAGTTTTCACTGGTAATTCAACTTGGCTGCAAGCATTTAAAACATAAGTATATAATATATAAATATATCTCAGTTGTAAGCAGTTAATGTTGCTTAAGGTTACACATTTGATCCTTTTGATTCAAGACTCGTGAGAACTATATAAAATAATATTTTGCCTTCTGCAATACTACCACAACGCCTGGCTTTGAAAAGCTGAGTAAATTTAAGATTAGAAATGTCTTCTTTACGCCGTATCTTTACTATTCATTGCCGTTTTTATTTAGAAGTCACATAAATTTTTAAATGTAGTGAACGGGATTGTCTTCGTGGCGTTCGTTCTACTCTAATTCACACTTAGAGATGCCATGGAGGGCTTCTTCAATGCATAGTCGCCAACAGAATGTAACCTTCTTTTTTAAAACAATACTTTATTAGAAAAAGAAAATATGTATATAATAAAAAAAAGAAGTAACATGAAAGAACTTTCAAAAGCCAACACGATTAGTTGTGAAAGAGGCGTTTCTTCACTCGTATGTTTCACAGAACACCACAATCTACAAAAGAGATTTCCAAAGTTGAAAGATAAAATGTGCCAGCTTATAACGATTTATTGTAAGGAATATATTTTTATCAAAATAAACGAGGAGTGTTAAAATTTTGTTCATTTAGGTCGTGACACATCGTGGTAGTGAAAGCGGCGTTATGTTCATTAGTTTTAGTTGAAATCTTAGATAGTATTAAATTCCATTGTACATAAATTTACAGTTGCTTTTATTAGTTTGTATTCATTTTCTAAATGTGCTCCTGAGAGCTTTTTATTTGCCGTAAAAAGTACACCATGAACGGAAGAGAGGAGGAACAAATCGTATAATTCAAATGTATATAGATAGCAGTTCACCATTGTTTAATAAAGAGATGGGACGAAACTAGCTTTGTTTTACTGATCCGAGATTATTGCTATCTCCGTTCGAATCAGTTTATTGTTTAGCTAAGTAAAGGCTGGTGAAAGGGCTCTAAACAAGATCAGACTATCTCAGAAAGGGATTAAGTAGCTTGCTTTCTGCCATTTGCCTGAGTGGTTTAACAATCAGTCTTGAAGCGTTTGTTAAGGATAGCGTAACGCGTAACTACATTTATATACCCGTCGAAGAAACTATATTTTTTTTGCAAGGAAATTTAGTTCGCCATATTTTTTTTATCTAGCAAAGATTTAGTTTCAAAATAGATAGTATTTTTTGCAGTAAAATTTAGTTTGCACAAATATAGTTTTGAATTCAAAATTTTACAAAAAAAATGGACTGATCGCTTAAAATTATATTTCGTTACTTCCTTAAAAGTTTTCATCTCATTTTGGTTATGGAATTTTACTTCTCGTGTATCCCGTAGGCGTTTACAAAATCATTTTTTTAAAGTTAGTTTCCCCTCCAGGGACTATTGACAAACTGTCATGTCTATTTTAGGTTATGGTCTCCATGTTAATGGCCATCGGGTTTTCTTCGTTTCAGTAACAAAGATTTCTTTTCATATAACTCCTAAAGGAGATATAATTCTACAAAGGCGAGCTATAAAGCGCTTGATTTATCGGTGATTTATTGAACTGAAGTTAAGGCAATTTTGAAAAGATTTCGTGAGTTGCTATGATGTTGTTTTGACTCTTAAGACAACCACACGGCAACAGTTTCGTGACTGCTAAATTGCCCTTCCGTCAAAAAACTCCTTTTGACGCATGTCAAACTCCGCGTCTCGATAGCAAACGACCCACACATCAAAGCATACCGAGGCAACTTATGCCACTTAAGACGATAGAAACTTGGACCAATATACTCCTGATTCCCGTGGTAAAGTTTCAGTTCTTTTTCTTGAGGGACTGCGCGAATTTTCTGTCAAAGTAGTTTGCGGTTGCCGTGTATGGGAACTGGCGGAGTAAGAGGTAAATTGTTTCAAGAGGGTGATTATCACTTCTGATTACGATAATAATGGACAGTAGTAGACCAATATAACGGTCGCACGGTTGACGTTTTTGTGGTCAGAGTTGCCGGCATCTCTAATAATTGCTACCTCGAAGGTCTCTGTCTGTTACGTGACTTCACGGAATACTTATAGTCAACAGCCAGCTCGTAGCTTTGTGGACCTCCGCCCATATCAACACAATTAAACGACGGCTGTGAAGAAAGGAATTCACTTACAAGAATAACAAACAAATGCACAGGCACAATCTGAGAGAAATTTTTTTGGCTAGTTGAGAGAAGTGCTTTAATGAGGAATAAAGTTATAAAAAACAGGTTGCCTTATGATTTTTCCGCCCCTTGGCGCAACAGCCTCCTGTGCAAAGATGATTCTAGTCTTAGAAAACTCGAGATTCGGTGAAGGTATGCTCTCTATTGCAAACAGAATGAGACCATGTCAACGAGATTGTTCTTTTAACAGATGCTCTCTTTCGTGATTACAGCATGTGATCGTAAGTCTCAGCTAGAGACAATGCTTCTCCTAATGGGTCGTTAAAGCGTGGGGCAATAAGTTGCGGCGACATATCCACGCAATAAAAATCTCAGCGTCCAATCAACGAAACTTGGCTGGACAACATGTCTCGGTCCTCAAAAAAAGGACACAAAATGCAATACACACGGGACGGACTTTGGTCCTTAAGACTGTCCCCATAACAACCTTCCCAACAAAGATATTTTGGTGCCGAAACCAGAGGGTTTCATCTTGATAACAGCAATAGAGTTCTACTTCAGTTTGCTGAAACCACGTTTGATAAGAACACTCTACTAATAGGAAGAAATTTTACCAAGGAAATTCTAGAACAACATAAGAACTATTTTCGTTTATTTAGCGTCGTTCGTGATTTCCAAGTCTTACTCGTTTTGGACAAAAAAAGTGATAAAGACTAAAACCAAACCCACTGTTTCTCGATAGCAGCCTATGTTACCTGTTATTTCTTATTCTTGTTTTCAGTGAAATCTCACAACTTAAATTGCGGCTTAATTTTTATTGAAAAAACGCGGTTCCTTTTATGTCTTCAGATCTCCGCCATGAGAATCAACCGAAATGTTAATGAATGTCTAAATAGACCATACCCCTGTCAACCCTTTGAAGTGTACACTCACGCCAAGGCGTCACCCTTCGTCATTACGCACGACAGAGTACCTCTGGCTTGTTTTTTCAATTCTTTCCTGTAGACACTTTAACATTTTCTTCTTTTTAGACTTTCATTATCGAAGCTATCTTTTCACTTATTACTAGACTGATGAGCTATATAGATGTAAGATGAAAATCAGGTAGCTATAATGTGCCAGATCACGGTCACGTTTAATTCACTTACACCATGTTTGTACATGCTATATGTGTTTACGAATGTGTATCTCTGACTTCCTCTTATATTTAGCGCTGTACTTTCATTCTGTGTAAGCCAGTATAGAAACTGTTAAGGTTTACGATCTTCAGGGATTCTTCTATATTCACTGTTTGTGGATGTGTATGGCTGTGTCTTCACCTAATATTTAACGAGTTGTTTTTCCTGGTTAGTCACTATAAGACTGTGCATTTACAATCTTTAGAGAATCCGGCTATTGACGTAAGTCGCCGGATAATGGTTCTCCAACTACACCGAGACCCTAAAGAAATCACTTTAAGCTTGTTAAATACGACTAAGGTTGTTTGATTTTGATTACTGCTGCATCCTGAGTACCACACACAGCAACCTGTAACCCCTATTGCCTTCAGAAAGCATTACTATTAGCAAGACATTATAGTGTCGTTTGGTTTCTTTGTCGTATGATGCATCGCTTTCTCGTAAAACATTGATTGTCTAGTTTTCTGGTGCGTGTTTGAAGAACGACAATATTTTCTCTTCAGAAGAATCTTCTGGCGGAGTGACGGAATGAATGAGTTAGTGATATTGTTGATGCGTTGGCGACATTTTTCAGTAGTGCTATATATAGCTTGATCGTGCATAGAGGCTCGCCTCTTCGAGATTTTCGTCTGGGCTTTGAGATGCAGGTCAAATAATACAAACGCAAGAGGTACTTATAAATGTTGAGATCGAGTCTAACAGACTCCGCAAAGAAAAGCAAACAGCAGAGCAAGATAAGATAAAAGAGATTGGGCTTTTTATACCCGTTACCTCACTCCATATTACTTTTATGTCTGTAACTTGGAAAGTAAAGCTCCGTCTTTTATATTGGAATATTCTGTGTAAGTCAAATCATGGCTAATTGCTGGATATTCGTAATGAGTGTTATCTCTCATCAGGGAAATGAACTGAAGCTTGCTAGCGAAAAGAACAACGATTATAACCTTCCATGCATTTCGCAACCAGGTTGCTATGGTACGTGCAAAGAGATATTCTGAATACCAAAATTATTTAATGGAATAGCCATCCTTCTCTATATTTTAGAGCTTTTAAACTTTCAGTGTTAGTTTGTCAAAGGTTTCATAACTCTCTTGGTTTTTGTATTTGTACGTTTTTCACCGGCTGTAGCGATTGCATAACTGAGTTACGCATATAAGCTGAAGTGTACTTTCAAAAGCTGTTTCTTTTGTTCCACTTCTTAGTTTTGATATTGGTATCATTCAAATGATTGAATTTTACAAATTGGCTGAATATACCTTCGGAATTGTATCAGAAATGTAAGTAATCCCGTTTGTTGAGAATTCAACTAAATACAATAACGTCAGTGGATTTAAACTTGAGATGAAAATTAACTTCCATTGCGAAACAGAGACTTTCTGCAGTGTGATTTTAGAATACCGTTGACGCGAATCTTGGACTATAACA
>Ga0126337_10000541_pt1 | contig 19518 bp, 9 predicted proteins | sample DipCmetagenome_FD_92527 | JGI IMG/M metagenome (GOLD analysis project Ga0126337, IMG submission 92527) | Coral microbial communities from La Bocana,Puerto Morelos, Mexico - Diploria C A metagenome | ecosystem: Host-associated > Invertebrates > Cnidaria > Coral | place: La Bocana,Puerto Morelos...
CGTCTTGGAAACGTAATTTCTTCTATAGTTACTTAAATTGTTGGCCCTTGTGGTACCTCTGTGTTTACACTGCGCATGCGTATTCTATGTCCATAGAAGATATATATTATATATGGGCAAAATGGTTTAGTAACCCTGGGGTAACTGACATTTCCTTAGCAGAATCGGGATGTTAATGATATTTTAATTCAGATATTCTTAATTGAAGGGTAATGTATGTCTGGTATGCATTCACATAGCAACATAAACACACAGCTAAAAGACGATATTTTATTGGTCGTTATTTATTGGACACTATACTCTAATGGCCAAAAGTTATGTATTCTCGCAATTAAAACATATAAGCGCGTTTTATTGTTTCGCATGTGTTTGATCAGGAGAATTTCATATCATTCTCTTGGTTTGATTTACAGTACAAAAGATCAGACTATGTCACCACGTATTATACATTCATAAAGCATTCCTCTTAATTGGAGATCGAGTGGCATGCTAGGTTATCGTTTGAAACATTTGAAAAGTTCAGGACTCGACCTTATAAATTAAATTTCAGTCGTGTTGCAAGATTCCTAACGTGTTTTATAGCAGCATAGTACATACATATATAGTTCTGACGTTTTCGTCTTAATATTATAAATAATCATGTTTTCCCTCCGGGAGGAAATTGCAAAAGTATTAAGGTTCTTCTGAGCTTAGACATGGGTATGTGAAATGTTTAGAATTCAGCATACTATATAAGCATTGATTTGAAATTTCCTATATCGAAGAAGGCCCAACCTGGATTAAATTTTGAAAACCCTGGTGAAAATACGACATTGAGTTTCCTTTTATTCTAGAAGCTGTTAATCGTACCATGTTAGGTGGTGTGGACGGAATCGAATTAATTATAGCTAAAACTATCCTATTTAATTACACTGGGCTCATTCGCAAAAAAACGTTCAGCAAGGTCCACATAACGTGCTGTCTTTTTCGATTCTGTACCAGCAGGTACACATATTTAGAAAGCGATCTCCTGAAATAATTTTTCAAACTATGCCATAGACCTCTGAAAAAAGAAATGTAGTTTTATTTGATTGGCCTGTTATCGCTTTATTGCTTTTCAAGACGAGTATAAAACCAGCATGGGCACCCCCTCCCAGCCGAGCTACTTTTAGCAAGAATACATTACTTAATGAAACTGAACAACTTTAGACCGGAAAAATGTACTATAGCTAAATGAAAGCTGGGCAATTCCAAGGTACACCTTGAACTATTCAAGATGGCGGCTTTGTCCCCGAATTGGATATTTAAGATGGCGACTTATACCCCATTCACACCGAAGCTAAAACACGTTTAAAGTCAGTTTAGTTAAACACGGTTTAAAATTGTTTTCCTCATAGATGTTGTTAAGTGATGTTTGTCGACCTCAAATGTAGTACAGTGAAAGCACAAGTTAATTCTTACTGGAACCCTGTGTAAAATTAAGTATTTTGGTTTTCTGTGGCTGATTTTCATTTTGTTAAACCTGGTTTAGCTAAACATGTTTTGTTGGTGTGAATGGGGTATTAGTCTCGCCATAGTCAGAGCGCATATTAGCATGGGGAGAGAATGCCAAACGTAAGCCATAAATAACGGACTCAGGTTCCATAAACTACTTTTGTTTCGGTTGAAACCCCTTTGAAGTCTGAAACTGAAGCCCGAAGCCCCAGTTGAAGTCCTTTCACTGCGAGGTTGAAAATCGGCAAACTGGGATTAACAAATTATGTCAGATTACCCGATGCAACCTTAGGGCAGTAGCTGACCCCACTGATTTCAACTGTTTAAAAGCCTTTTTAGTATTTTCCTTGAGGTTTAACTGCAGAATACCCTGCCACTTGAGTTAGTTAAGATCACCAAACTCAGGAAGAGAATGTGCATGGTGGACCAACTCCCTTCTGGGTCAGTTTTTACACCAGCTATCTCTTGTACAAAGTTCAAAATCTGTTTAGCGCATGCAGACAATCCCATGGCCAAAACCTTTTACTATCTTCTTAAATTTTTATGGATGACCGGTCTTTGCTTCATAGATCAACAAACTCAGGAAGAGAATGTGCATGGTGGACCAACTCCCTTCTGGGTCAGTTCTTACACCAGCTATCTCTTGTACAAAGTTCAAAGTTTAGGCCCCCCATTTAAACCAGCCTACGCTGAATTGGGTGGCCTGTTGAAATATTGCATATAAATAAATAAATAAAATCTGTTTAGCGCATGCATACAATCCCATGGCCAAAACCTTTTACTATCTTCTTAAATTTTTATGGAGGACAATTCTTTGCTTCCACAGGTCAACAAACTCGGGAAGAGAATGTTCTTGGTGGACCAACTCTCTTCTGGGTTAGTTCTTACACCAGTTATCTCTTGTACAAAGTTCAAAATCTGTTAAGCGCATACAGACAATCTCATGGCCGAAACCTTTTACTATCTTCTTAAATTTTAATGGAGGACCAGTCTTTTGCTTCACAGATCACCAAACGCAGGAAGAGAATGTGCATGGTGGACCAACTCCCTTGTGGGTCAGTTCTTACACCAGCTATTTCTTGTAAAAAAATTCAAAATCCATTCCGCAGTTGCAGACAGTCCCATGGCCAAATTAATTTACTTCTCCTCTGTGGTTTTTTCGAGAAGGGACCAGTCCTTGCTTTTCAGACCAAGAAACTCAGGAAGAGAATGTGCTTGGTGAACCAACTCCTTTACCGGTCAGAAATTACACCATCTATCTCTTGTATAAAGTTCAAGATCCATTCAGCACATGGAGACAGTCCCGGCCAAAACATTTTTTCTCATTGTTTGTCATGGTTTGCCACTATTTGAATGGGAGAAGTTGCGAGGCAAAGAAGAGGCTATCAGCTGCAGGTCGTTTGGTTTGGTTTTTGTCGGAAGAAAGAATGGCGAGAAGGTCAAGATAAAGAAGATACTGAGTAAGGACGATCAGGAAAAGAGTGCTTTCATCAAAGAATCAAAAATACTCCATTGCATTAAAAGTAAAGATACATGTATTATAAAGTTTAAAGCTGTATACATTAGCAATGACAAGAATTTTGTCTTTTTGGGGAGAGGAGGGACGCTTAGCATTAACCTTTTATAGCGGTTTTGTTTTACAGTTTTGTTTTCCGTCTTTTAGGATTTGGGGTGATTTTCTGCTGTTCGACCGTTCCGCCATTTTGCAACCTTGGCGATCTGTTACATGGACTTCTAACTCGTTCGTCAATCACTCTCAGCTTCATTGGCATTGAACGTTTAACTTTTCCAGTATATTAACTGCAATGTTTTCCTTTTTTTTTTGATGGCGTGAGAAACCCTGTAAAAGTCAATTCCCTGTAGCTGGAGCGTATATAGTCTCTGTTTTCAACGAGCAGACGGGCCTCATCATATAAACAAAGTGTGTTCAGTAGCTCATTAAATACTTCTAAAAACTTAACAAGAGGTTTACGGAGAACTTTTCGTCAAGTTTGTTCAAGTTTGTTCTTACGTAACGTCCGTGTTGTGTAGATAAATAGCGTTTTCGGATCCCGGCAGCAGAACGGCGCGTCACTTCTCCAACTAGCGGATGAATAAGTTCAGAAATTATCCAGTAAGTATTATTAGTACAATCATTAACAGTTAAATTCATCACTTGAAGTCCAAATTTCAAGCAATTCTCACTTTATAAGCGACTGACCTCGTGGAAGCAAATTCAAATTCTCCGCCGTAGACAGCCATCTTTAGCACAAGCTCTGAGCGCAGACCGCGCACTGGACTCGGTGACCAACCTTGTTCCCAGGCTCTTTCTTCTCTGCCTCTCTCTACCTGTGACACAAACGGTTTCACCGTGGTAGAGTGAACTCTAATAATTTTTGTCGATCTCGAAAGAACACACGTACAGAGTAAAAAATTTCCTACTCAAGGGTCAAATGGTCCACCCCTTAACCAAATCTGTCGAAGAAATTCGTAATGAAGGAGAGAAAATATCTTTCATTATCATTCTCTCACTTTTCCTCGGCATTTCGACCTTTCAACCGTGTAACCTTCAGTAGTATCTGTCGCTGTTTATCCGGTTGGCCGTTCTTCTCTCAAGCCTGGATCTCAAACCCTATATGACGCCAGGTAAGAAGAATTCAGAAACTACTGGCTACCTTATGAAGAAAAACTACAATGTGGTAATATGCCAGCCTGTGTGTACAAAAAGCAAGAATCAATTGACCTGGATAATGACCTTTATTACCGTTCAAAATATGGTTACAGCTACGCGTGTTCAAAAGGCGCAAGTGTAGAGTCACTTTCAAAAAAGGACTGAACTTTCAAGGTCATTCATTATCTGGATTTCGTTTATTAAACAATCATAGTAAAAAGATACATTTGTCTACCAAACCTTTATAAAAAGAGCGGCAGAAAAGTCAAACAATTTGACTAAATTGGCTATGCCGATATTCGTGAATGCTTGAATGAGAGCGCGTGGACATCGTTGCAGCTCTTTTACTCTACCTTTCTCATTCCATTCGACGAATGTAAGTATCAAACTTTGATCGACTACTAAAAAATAAAAAAATGGAAAAAATATATATTTTTTTGGTACTAACGCTAAACAACACACTCTAGCACTATGTTAATTGATTATGATATCGTAAAAAATGAGGAGTAAGATAGCCGAATATCTTAATTACACTTGACTACTTTTTCAAACCGTTTTGAGTTGTCAACAAAGATTCCTGCTACATAACTGCTAATTGCGAGTTACCTTACGCTTTCGACTGAACACAAGAGATCGATTTTCATTTTACGGTAGCTTCATCGGCTTTCGAACAACCTTTTCCTAAAAAAATACCATTCGAATATGCGTCTTTGACGTTGTTCTTGTCTATATTTTTCGTTCTTTTTATAGTACGAACTTTTGACTACTTACTTTTAAAAATACTGGAAGCATTGTTTTCAAGGTCTAAAAAAAACTCCCCGAAATGGGAGGAATTTAAAATGTGCATTAACTGTGCTAAACCATGTTAACTTTGACTTTCTCTGTACAACCAAGAAAGTGCAAAACGTATCAGTGTGCAAAGGTCAGCTTCGTCTTAGTTTTCGCATTTCAGGTCAATCTTACCTGTGCATTTTCTTGTTAAATGTACCTCTTACGTGTTATTAAGTGCCAAAATATGATGGCAGTAGTATCACCAGCAGTAACAAATGCAGTGCAACGGTAGCCACTGGGTCTTGGCTGTGGCAGTAGTGGTAGTGATATTGCTAGTATTAACCCTAATTAAATACAAAGGCGCACTATTAAAGACGACTTCCCAAGGAAAACCGGCTTCATCTGTCAATCAATGTAAGTAACACAAAGTATTTAAATTAGTGAAGAACACATTTCCCGAGTCAAGGTTTCGTAACTGCTTTAACCAAGAAAAGTTGTTGGTAAGAACTCTTCAGAGGCATTACAACGCTAAGCATCTGAGTTTAAAGTTCCACATGTATAAAGAACATGTGAACCGTTTGGTGTGAAAAGCGGGAGAAGCTTAGTATCTCTTATAGTACGCCTTCAAGGTTAACTAGTGAAGTTCAGGTGCTTGTTTTAAAAAGGCCATACAAACTCTAATTTAAGTTCGGCATATTATAAAAACTATTCGAGCTCTATCGTGCGAGGACACTGCTGCCATCCCGCCACATTTAGGTGTTGTCCTTAAGTTTTTGATACTGTACTGGAAGGGTTATCTTCCAGTACCAACACCGTTTGGCCAGCTTCCTGTTGGGTAAGCGTTTCATATGGAGGTTCCTCTTCCTTTTCAACTGTATCCTTTCCCATTGCGTTGACCAACGACTGGTAACGTGCCTCTTCCTGGTCTGGTGTATCAATCCGCACGGTTGTATCTTTATCCTTCTGGACAACAATTTCCACTTCGTCAGCCTTTAACTGTTCCACTTCCCCAAGAGGTACTTTCTGGGACAGCTCTCCTGCGGCCTCAGCTAGGTCGACATTCTTGCTGGCAGTCTCGACAGCACGGCCATCTGCGTCCATGCTTCCCATACCTATCTCAGTATAAATAGGATTGGAGACTCCGCCAGCTTCTGTGTGCTCTTCGAAGGGGGCAAAGATTACTGGACGCACGTCGTCATAGTCCTCTGCAGCAGCAGTACTATCATATCCGGGATTTTCAAAGGCAGTGGTTTGAATCTTCGACTGGTTGTCATCTTCTTTCACGTAAGGTATATCCACAGAATGAGTTCTTTTTGCTCTGATAAGTAAATACAATACAAAAATACAATAAGGTTAATTCCAACTAGACTGTGATAGAGCATAGCTTTTCTTGTTTATTTTTGTTTGTTTTAATTCTTTACTAACAATATGTGATCTTCAATATTTCGTCGTATTTCGTCAGAGAATTTAATTTTCAGAGATACCGGTAAATAAGAGATTGCGAAATAACAGTACTGTAAATACTGTAGTTATCTCAGTATTCAATTTCGAAAGCTCTCATGCGTTCACAAGAACGACCACCAGTTCCGCGTACGCGTAACACAGGATAGCCTGTGAGCAGCTTCCGGCTAGAAGAGTCTGCCGCGCTAGAAGGGTCTGACCGCGGCTGGAAGGGTCTGATCGCGGTTGGAAGGGTCTGACCGCGGCTGGAATGGTCTGATCGCGGCTAGAAGAGTCTGATCGCGGCTACAAGGGTCTGACCGCCGCTGGAATGGTCTGATCGCGGATAGAAGGGTTTGACCGCGGCTGGAAGGGTCTGATCGCGGCTAGAAGGGTCTGACCGCGGCTGGAATGGCCGAGAAGGAACTGGCTGACAGTGAAGTGGCCAAGGGGGGAATGGGGTGGAGGGGTGGAGGAAGGGACGAGGTGGTCGGACAAAGAGCGTAACAGCAAGAAGGCTTTAAAAGAGTCACGATTCAAGACTTTCACGTTTTGCTTCAAGGAAGCTATTCAAAACCTCCATGGTGAAAACTGCTGTTCGTACTTGCTAAGTAGAAAGTCAGGAAGACAGAGGTTTTAAGATTGTGTGAATGAACTTTGGAAGCGTGTTAAACACTTGATTACGGCGAGACAACCGAACAGAGAATACCAGTCGTCTAAATATTAGGGACCTTGACGGTAACGGCAACGAAAACGTCACCAAACAAAAGGTTTAATGAGTACGTTTCGTAGTCGTCCTCTGCAAAACAGCAACGTAATATTATCAAGTCCTGCGTATTTTGGACTGAGAACGTGAACGACGGCGGCTAATTTTTCGTAGTTTCAATTAGAATTCAAAGCTGGCATTACGTAACAGTCCGGAACAGATCTAGATAATCGCGAAATTCGAAGGTATACAAGAAATCCCACTTTTGGCGTCGTCTTTGGCGTTACCGTCGTAATTTATTGCATGGCACGCCGCCTCTGTACTACCGTATCCAAGGTCACACAGGAAGTCCTCAGGATAAAAATCAGATGTAGACTACGTCACTTAATAGCTCACCACTACATTTTCTGTGAGTACTATTAGTTTTAACGGATCACATGATGCGATGCGTTAGTGTTTTTCACCGAAAAGACACTATCTGTCCTTATAGTTCACCAATACCTTTTCTCCGATTATTATTGCTTTAAATTGCTCACGTGACGCGATAATGTTCATCGCGGAGAGAAATTATCAGCCCATAGTGCCCGTCCGAGGACAATACCCGGATGGATAGGAAATTTGCGGTTATGTCTGTTTTCATTTTCAAATTTCACATTTGTCTTTCACGGCTTTCATCTAAAAAAAATTAAACTAATTCAATGCGATTTTTAATCTGGCGCGCGAAAGAAAATTTAGTGATGAACAGAGAATGGAGTGCTTATGTCTCGTAACTATCAGTCTGATAGTTGCCACTCGGAAATTTAATGTTCTTAAAGAAGAATATTTTTTAAGTGCACCAACCTTCAGTCGATAGTTCCTCGCGGGCAGAAAACTCTATTGTTTAACTACAGACAGCGAAATAATAATGTAACTATAGTAGAGTACATCCCCACCCTGACTCAGCTCAACTGAGGGAAGAAAGATAATTTGGTTATATCAACTAAGTTGAAAATGTAAATTGGCCACCGTAACGTGTTATAAAGCTGACGTTTCGAGCGTTAGCCCTTCGTCAGAGCGCTCTCTTTAGAAACTTTCACCCTTTATTCATGAGGGAAGAAAGACTTAACTTAAGCAACACAGAATTATGTGTTCGTGGTTCGAAGTAACGTTCGAATTCTCAGTTAATGATCTAGATTTTTCGTCTACTGAGGTTCTGCAATGAGATGAGATAATTTCAGATAATACTTACCTAAAGTACCATACAGCGACGGCAGCAATAATCACGATAAGTATCACAGCTACGACTATTCCAGCAATTAAACCTCCATTTGATTTTCCGGCCTGTGGCGCGCTGATAGGTACTTCCACAGGTTTTTGCCTGACTGACAGAACCTTTCCTCCAAGTTTGTTTCCGATTTCTGCACGTTTCGTCTGTGTCACATCAGCGACGAATTTACTTGGCACTGACACAGGTTTACCATCCGCGGCAGTTCTGACAACAGCATACTCCACTTGGATTCCGCCATCGACCTCCTTTGGTTCCGTAGGCAATTGGATGTCTGCAGGTTTAAAAGGACCTTCCACTGCAGCACGTTTGACGATGGATTCAAGACTTAAAGAGTGAAAAGATGAGCACCAAATCAGCCAATCGTTCCCAACAATTAAGTAAGCGAGGAATCAAAGTAGCTGAGGTATGGAAAGAAAGAAGGAAGGAAAGAATGGTAGAGGGTGAGGTAAGAATAGTGTAGAGGTATGTACGATAGGCAGGTAAATAGCTACAACATGAGGCTGGCCGAGAGGTACGTGCAGGCATGCAGGTAAATAAGTAGGTTATCAAGCTACAGGTGGATATGTATGTAGGTAGCTAGGATAGATAGGTAATTAGTTATTTAGGCTAAACGGTTCGTAGTAATCACGTAGGTGGAAAGCTACAAAGGCAAGGAGGTTAAGGCAGGTAAAAAAGATAGGATAGTAGGTATGTCGGTGGGTAGTTAGGCAGGCAAGGCAGGCAGGTAGGTATGGTATGGTAAGCAGGCCGGAAGGTTGGTTAAGTAGGTGGGTAGCTAGGTAAGCAGGAATGGTATGAAGGTAAGGAGGTCAATGTAGTTACGAAGGTCGGTGAGTAGGCAAACACACACGCACAAAGATAACTAATATTCTAACCTTTCACCAGTCGAGCATTCTTGTTTGTTTGGGTTCGACGCACATTCTTCGTTGAGTGATATGACGATGGTAATAATGAACGCTGTTTCATTGAACTAGAGATATTCAAATGAAATGGAAAGTGTTAAGACCTGAGGTTCCTTCCGTCCGTTCTTGAACAGATGGTAATAAATGTCGCTTATTTCCGCGGAGATAAACTTCTATACTTTTGGACAAAAATTTGTCAATTTCGTGTTCAGCTGGTGATTTGAATACTGAGTTGAACTTACCAAAGTTTGTTTGTTTTATTTCTACTGTTCTCTTCGTCTTTTGGGCTCTTCCATTGAATATTTTTAGCAGGAACAAGCCAAATGATTTTGTATTTTTGGTTTGCAACTTTTTCACTTAAGTAATGAAGACGTATTAGTCAGGCATTACTGCACTACACGATTGGCTTAAAAAACTCGACGAAAGTAATGTGCAAGTAATATGGCCTACAGTATGTCCACATTTTATTAACTGTTTTTAAGTCTGCGCTAACCAGTTGTGCACTTTACATCGATCTAGATCCCGTTAAGATGCCATTTCAAGAAAATCCGGTCCCGACACTTCGTCAATCACAACGGCTTTACATCTTAACAACCTCTATTGATTGGACACACTGATCACTTTTGTTTTGGTTTTAAGAACTCCCACTGAAAACGCTCAATGGCCAAGGTGACATGTGTCTATAGCGATAGTGTAAGAACTAGTCGGTACTATTTTTGCAGGCCATCACCAATGCTGAACTGAGTCCAAGTATGTAGTTACGAATATACTCACCTCTTCTAAAGTTATGCCAATTGTCAATTGGACAACTTCAGTCTCTGAAAAAGACAAGAGTAATTTAATTCAGTAAAACTCACTGATCGACTAATAGGCAAAAGCACAATATAACTGCTTACATTGTGGTCGCCTGGCTATCAGTTTATGGCGCCAGGAGCTGTATATTGTCTTGAGGAAACCGAATTCTCATGCAGGTCATGTCATGAAGGGCATTGAGACTGACTTTATAGGAAGGGTATTGATTCAAACTGACTTAACATGCAGAGCGTCAAAACTGGCTTAATTATATGCAGGGCTTTAAACTGACTTTACATGCAGCGCTTTGAAACTGACTTTATGCGCAGGGCGTCGAAATTGACTTCATAGGCAGGGCGTCAGAACATGTTGTTTAATAGCTAAGCGAATACCTGAATAAACAAAGTAGTCAAAGCAGCTTTTTACTGCTTAATGTTGCAGAAAGTCACCTGATTAGGCAATCGCCTATGACAGATGATAGCCGTTACAATTTTGCAAGACAATTTTTAAAGCATCATTGAGGTGCTGTTTGAAATGAGCAAAAGCACACATGAACAAGTCAAAATTAAACTTACCATAGTTAAGAGAACATGTTATACCAGCAAAGTAGTCCTCACATTCACATGAGAAAGAGCCATCAATTGTTTCACATGCTGCACCATTCTCACAAGGGTTGGATGCACAGTAGTCAGTAGTTGGAGCTTCGGTTGTGGGTGTGGTAGTTGGAGGTTGGGTTGGTGTAGTGGGTGGAGGTGGCCAAGTAACAAACGATATGGAACATTTCTGTGCATCGTCGATAACCGCTGGACAATCACATTTATATCCAGATGGAATTGTCAGACAAAGATGAGTGCAACCACTGGTGCCACTTATACAGGGATGATTAGCTAACGAAAAACAAATACAAAACACCTTAATAATTGACCACTCCCCAACCGAGGGAGGGGCTTTTCAGGACCAATGGAAACAAGCAATGAAACAAATAATGTGAATGAACATAACAAAGTTAAAAATAACAACGAACAGGGGGGAGACCAGTTGGGTGTCTATATGCGTGGCCAAGGCATTGAATCCAGCACTACTGAGGACAACAGCTGTTTATGGAGGCATGACCACTCAGCCCAACAGCCTCCATTGTTTTTAAATAGCTGCCCTCAAGTAATGTAAAATTGGTTGATTAAACCTTGATTAACACACACAGATAGCAAGTAATAAGACTTCCATTCCATGCACATGACAGGCGTGGTCTTTGAAGTGTCATAGAGTAAAAAGAGGTTTATGAAAAACGTAAATGATTATTTGAAAAGTAAGTACCTACCGTCTCGCGAAAATTTGCCCTTCTTAACTGCAATTCCTCTAGGGTCATATGTCCCCTGAATTAACGCCTCAACAAAGTCATCATTTGCAGTCTTATTTAATCTGAATACATATCCATAAGCAAAACGTTCAGTCCAATACACGTACTCATCATCGACAGCAATTCCATAGGGAAAATAGAAATGCCAGAAACTCTGAATCAGTGTCTGGACAGTGTAGTTTTCAGAACCAAGATCGATGTAGAATAGAGAATATTCGTGAAAGCTCACAAAATAGATTCGATTCATTGGCACATCCAATGTAAGGCCTTTAGCATCAATAGTGTCTCCAAACAAAGTCACTCCCAACTCTGCGACTACACTTCGGTTTGACCCATCCAGTACTGAACGTTCAATAACTCCTTCAGCTGACCAATACATAACCCTAAATGATAAACAGATAACCTTGAGATAAATAAAGTGGGTTTGAGATGTTTCAGTGTAGGGTTTCGTATCAAATGGTCAGGGAAATTATGGTAAACAAATGGTGAATCACATGTAGTCTGCTACCCAGCTTCTTCAGACTACGTTCTGGCCAGTGTACCTATTATTTTATTACCCATTTGCCAAATTGGGGATGATGACCCAGAAACTGATCAAGAAAAAGTCGAAACTGTCATTACGGTGACCAAGAATCCAACCTTAGCCCGCCTGCTATTCCAAAAGTACCGTGCTTCTCAGTGTTTAGATATACCATTCCATCTTCTTTATTATCAAACATAAAATGACAACAATACTCTTGAGGAAAACTTGCTCCTTGACTGGTTATTTAGGTGGGATGCATCACAGAGGAGATAATTATTACATTACATGTACACCAACAAACTGCAAATTTTAATTTTCTATCAAAACAAAAAACAATAAAACTTCGAAACAATAATGGGTGTATGGATCCAAAAGGCATGCACCAATTGTCTACACTGTTAGATTGACAGCACGAAACTATACTCATAACTATGACCAAACGACTCCTATTCCTACCCTCTAGTTGTGTCCAAGGCAATGTCAACTGGAGCTGAAGACAAATTGTAAACTAGTACTTTCCAATAATCGCCATTCAACCTCGACACTTCGATGGTCCTATCACCACTGTTTATCCAGTAAACATTTCCTGCCACAAGATCTAAATCGATGCCCTGGGGTGCTGTAACATTGGAACGAATGATCTCCTGGTTCTTGCCATCCATTGTAGACCGGTAAACAACATCAAGTGTGTAATCAGTCCAATACACACGTTCTTCAAATGGATCAAAGGCTACACCCATTGGCGTCGTAATATCGGAAAATGGGAGGTCAACGATAATCTTTCCTGATAGTGGTGAATAAGACACTCTATTGTGAAAGGCGTCCACAACAAATATCACATCGTCAATAACGCCTGTAAGTAAAGCCAAAGCAATTAGGATTTTGAAGAATAAACATGTCATCCCTCTGCTGACGGTCACATGTTATCTTCACAAGTGAAAAGATCAGCATTGCTATAGTTACTTTAGTTACATAATAAATCATGCATTTTCTTATGAGCACAGAGAACGATTGAAATAACTCTGAAATTCTGCGAAGTAAATTTTGCTTCAATTAAAGAAAATGGAATTTCTAAGTTGGAGTATTCCGCTTTTCCTGTTGAAATTTTTTTGCATTAAAAAAGATAGGGTCACCGGATCAGTTTTTGAGATATTAGCTTCATGGTTGCGGAATTTTTCGCGTGTGTGTACACGCAAATTAAAATCTTGACTTTGCAAGATCACCCCTTGCACGTGCGTGATGGTGGTCCGCTGATCACTAAGGCCAGCAATTCCACGCGAATACTGTTTTCTTTTCTGTTGTTGTGTCGTTAGCAGCAGCTATGTTTGTTTTAGATTTTCATTGGTGTTAACATAATCCATTACATGGCCGCGAGGAGATTAACAATTTTTCTTCTTATGAGCACAGAGAACGATTGAAATAACTTTGAACACGAGAAGAAACATTTCATATAAACCATTGAAATGTGAGGGGAAAACATGGCTGTTTATGGACATGGCTCCAAAAGGGTGGCACGAGCTTTCAGCCAAAAAGCCAACTGCAATACAAAAACAACTACTTAACTATTCAATAAGTACAAGCTCAACAATTTAAATGCCATTTCCTCAAGAGGGATAATAACACCTTAAGCCGATCAAACTTAAGTTTTAAAAACAACAAGCCATTTGGTTTTGTCGTTCTCAACATGCATGAACAGACGTAACCTTTACCATTCCAAATTTGTTTCAAAACCTAAGTTTAAGTATATAAGTACATTTTACGGTTGCACAACAATATACAAATAAGAGACGTACACGATATTCCATCTTCTGCAACGCTCCTTCCTGCTTCACACATGCAGGTCTGGCCATTGGGTTTTACGAGGCAGAGCTGGGAGCATCCACCATTATCCTGGCAAGCAGATTGCACTTCAAAAAAAGAGAGCAAAATTTATAAACTGTGTCAACCTGTCATCTGGCAACACTTAGTCGGTGTTCCTTATTGCCTTATCTTGCACCATTGACTCTTGTTGGTACAATTATAGTGGACAGGTCCGTAGCTAAAATAATTATAAAATTTCTTAGAATTTACAACAAACTTGATAACTGCTACTTTACTGAGATATTTAATTAGTATAAACTTAATCAAACCAGTTGGAAAATTAATGCAAATGAGAAGGTATCACTCCTCCATAATGGGAATTAGTATGTGAATGGCATAAATTAAACACTTTTCAAAATAAAGGAACCTCAACAAAACAAAGGTTTAAATGACATTTTACATATAGGGACTCATATTAACAGGACAAGCTTGAGATTTACATGTAAAGTGAAGGAAAATTTCAAATTTTGTTTATTTCTACAACATGAAAAATGCACTTTCTTAACAGCTTTCCTACCTGGTATTTCAGTTTCCATGGAGTACCCAAGTATTCCTTTTGGTGTTCCAAAACCATCAGCCACTGTTTCTGCTGTAACACTACTAGCCTTTAAGTTTGCTTTGAAGACGACTCCTGAAAACGTCCCATCACCTTTAGCAGTCCAAAAAAGAGTGTCTTTAAACAGCAATAGACTCGTTGGTTTGTGAAGGTTTCCGGAAAGGATGGTGCGAATCTCCATGTTGGTCAGATTTATATACCGTATCACATCATGGATTTGGTCGGAAAAGAATAAACGGTTGTTGGGTTTATCAAGAGCCACGTCCACAAATGTATCGCCTCCAACATGTGACAAATTTGCCAGGAGCATTTGATTTTTGCCATCAATATCTGCTCGGTATATTTGAAGACTATCTCCAAGTGATGAGTAATACATGTACCTGTGTATTGCAAGAAAACAAAACTTACAAAAAATGTTAATATTATTTTATTACTACGACTGTTATTATTGTTATCATCATCTTCATTATAATTAAAAGAGAGAAGTTGAGAAAGTAATTTGAGTCTTCTCAGTTTTATATGATCACCAAAGTACATGTATTAATACTGGTCTAATACACAATTGACTAAGCCTTACCCATCAACACTGTCCAAAACGATGCCTTGAGGATTCTGCACGTCAACTAGGATAGTTTGATAACTGCCATCAAGAGAGACAACTCTGATGTTATTGCCATAACTGTCAGCGATGTATATGTTCCTTCCTTCATCTACTTCAATGTCCATTGGAGAACTCAAACCTCTTACCACCAGTTCTTGTGATCCATCATTTAGGAACGCTCGATAGAGGTTTCCATTATCGTCAGTCCAGTAAATTTGTTTCTCTTTTGGATCATAGGAAATCGCTGTTGGAGCATACTCAAATGCAACATTCAGTGGGATTACTTTTGATGGTGAATCATCGGTAAAAGGGATGAAGTGGCACAGTGCTCGACCAGATTCACAAAATATCACAAAATCATCAGCATCTGTAATAATACGCAAATCATATTTAAAATTAGTTCAAGTTACGTTAAGGGAGTGGGAATTTGACATCAGTGGTTGATATTTAGGTTGGGAATTTGACACTATATAGGATGGGTACCGCAGGGCTTGAACAAGCTAACTTGTCTCGAGATCATAGTGAAGCATTGATGAAGGCATCAAGGGACAACGCCGTTCTTTTGTATATGTTGTACATCAAAAGCAATACGTTTAAAAGGTTTTTTACAGAGTTTAAGTGCTACTTCAGAAAATCTTGTTACTTCTATATACTATAATATATAAAATAATTATTTATTTCCCCCCTATGTGTTGCGGAGGGGGGAGAGGTTGGGGTATTTGATCGCACCCCTAAGGTGGGGCATTTGAACATAATTTTTGCCTCTGGAATTAGAATTTCACCAACTATAAATTTAAAATGTATTCAGGGGCGTTACCCAGGGGTAGGTTAAAGTTTTGAATTGACTAAAACATAAATAGTAACAAATGGTCACCAATGAAGTCAATATACACGTTTAGAAAATAACCCAAAGCAAATATCCATCTCTGTCCAGTTCATCCTTACTTGGTGTCACAAACCTCGGCTATCAGTTGCAAAAACGTTTTCAAATAAAGTAACGTTGAGCAAATAACAAAAATTTAAGTGAATGATAATGAATTTTGAGCACTCGAGCTACGAGAACTGAGCTACGAGAACTCATGGAGAGCAAGGCTTTTTTACTTTCGCGCGATGACGCGCTTATTCTTACCCGACCTTCCTCGGACGAAAAACTGTTATGAGCCACCTTAAGTATATTAAAACGGACAGAAACGATGTCTCAAGAGCGTAACCTTACCAAAGCTTCCAGAGTAATTGGAGCAGATGACTGATGCATCTTCAAAGTGATAACAGTAGCTGTTAGCATTCCATTCTGCATGTTCACAATCTTCAATTGAACTTTCATTGCCAAGGCAGTGAACATCACTTAGCCATATGTGACCATTTCCTTCACCAAAAAGTGCTTCTTTAGGAGCAGCAATGGCTTCTTGATACCCAAGTTCCCTACATACCACTTGTGCATCCTTCATATCCCAAAAATCATCACAAACAGTACCCCAGTAGCCATCATGAAATATCTCTACTCTTCCTTCATCTTTTCTTACTCCATCAGCCAGCCTCAGTTTTTTACCTGAGAAAGATTACTCGCAATAAATATTACACTGAATACCAGTAATAACTATATCATGATTCGCCTGTCCCTGGTCACTCATAACTAAATCTTACAGAGGATACCATCAAGGACAGAGTCGGATGATCAAGTCACGTCCAACGTTTCTAGATCTGTGTGTTCTACTTTCCTTCATTTTGATCCAGAGAGGATGAAGCTAGGTAATAAAGTTTATCCCCCATATAGGGGGATCCTTGCTGACGTCATTGTTTACCTTTTTGCTCATTTGCATAGCGCTTTACGTACAGAAGAAACATGTTAGACATAAATTGACTACAGGAAGCTAAAGAGCTAGTGGAATTTAATACATGGTGGAAGGTTTAGCTCTTTGTGTATAATATTCAGGGAGAAATTGTCTTTCAAAAACTGCAAAATCTCTGGGTGGCAAAAGCGCTAATGATCTCATACATTCTTTGTAAAATTTTGAGTTTTTTAACCCGTGTTGCGCAAAAAGTATTCAATAGACCTGGCTCATATTCACTGGCAGAGCTAATCATACTATGATCTTTCAATATTCAGAACTGATTTGTTTGTAGCTACATCAGAAACCGAATTGTTTTTGCTAATGAGGCAAATATTGTAAACAAGGATTCCCCTATATAGGGCCTTATTATTTTGCAAGGTTACACCTCTCAAGTTATTTTTAGACATAGTATATTTTAGGCATTCACCACAATTATTGTGGTGCATGTTATCACACAAGTTGCGTGGAACAACGGTTTCGTGAATTTGGTATACATATTCAAATGAGAAGCATCTCTGCTACAGGATGGGCTATTTCAAGACTCTCCTGGGATTTCTGAAGCAGTGATTTGAATATAAATTGACAGGGATTTAGATGGATTCCGATCAAAGTTAAAGCAGTAAGTGCAAAAACTATTTCCTTAAAAATTAATGATAGCATGATTACTTTTGAAATACTATTTAAAGCCACTCACTCTAGTTCATTTCTCTAATTCACCCCGAAATTAAATCCTGTTCTCAAGAATTCTCACGGAAAACTAAAAAATGGTGTGGAAGCACTCGCCTGCGACTCGTACGACATTCCTACAACATTTCTCGTTCTCCCAAACTTCCACTTAAGTTTCTATGGGATGGTACATGTTTTCTATTTGTTAAACAAAACCTGGGTTTTTGACCTACCAGAGCACGTGCAGGGATCTATCTACATACATATTATAACTGGCGACACTGGGACAAAAATACTTTTCTGTGTCTTCTATTTTCCTTGAATAATATAAATGTATCTAAAATGTTTTCCAATTTTTCCTTTCCTTTAGTTATGTACCAAGTGCCTTTGTTTCCTAGTTGCCCCATTTTGCACAAACTGGAGTTTAGCACAGAGTGCTATTTGCCAGTCTTAAGAGGATTTATCAATATGTCGAATCCTTCCCTTTTGGTCGCAAGCTTGTGTGATATCATAAACTTTCATTTTTAAGAATTTGTATATTTCACATTCAAAACTGTTGAGCTAATTCTAAGTACAATAGCGATTTCCTTTAACTTACAGAAAAAGTTTGAAATATTTTACCTGATGCCGTTTCTGGTGTAAACTTGCAAACCACTCCTACATCTTCACTGTGCAAGCAGTTGTGACTTCCCCATCCACCATGACGACACTCTGCGATGCTTGTTTCATCACCAACACAATGGACATCATCCAGCCAGATTTGCTCTGGTGCAGTGGTTCCCTCATACCAGCCACAGCAATGTGTACTCCATGCTCCCTCTGAATACCCCAGCATGCGACAAATCACATTTGCTTCCTCAATGCCCCAGTAGTCATCACAAATTGTTCCCCACGTGCCATTAAGAAATAGTTCTACTCGTCCCTGATTCGACGTTATTCCAGATTGCAAACGAACCCTTAAGTCTGTATAAGGAATACAAGAAAATAAAAGTTGTCATCATTCGTAAAACACTTGCATCAGCTCTAAATAGTTTTTTTTTTATAGATAGAAGTTAGATAAGCAAAATCCCAATTGAGCTAACACCAAGCAAAAAAAAAAAACAGCAACAAAGGAACTAGAACATCTTTTACATGGCATCAACTCACCTGGGTGGGGTCCTGGTGCCAGGGTTGGGCCTTGAAAAGTAACAAAAACACGTCAAGCCATGAGAATGGACAAAGAAAAGGGACCAGATTGTGTGCTTGAGTGGTCCATAGAAAGAAATGGTTATGAAACTCAACAAAGTTCTTTGTTGTATGTTTTTGTTCGGTTTTTTGGCCTTGACCGTGCACAAAACACAATAGTTGTTTTCTACTGACTGAGGAACTAACCAATAGAAACGTTTTGGTTAAGTAATTCATGCATAGTGCATGAGCTCAAAACAAAAGATTGTGCACGGTCGTGGACCTTCCAACATAGATCTTGGCATCTTTGTTTGCTGCTTTGATGTTTGCCGGGCTTCATAACCATTCCCCTCTATTAACTATGAGTGGTCCAGCAGTTAATTCCAACAGTCAAGTGTTGCATGAATTTTGGTGCGATTGATATTACATAAAATAATCAGTCATGGGTGTTTCAGTCCACCTGCGATATTTCAGATATCAACCAAGCACATTTTTTTTTCTGTGATTGCAATTATTGCAATCACAGAAAAAAGTCAATGTTAACCTTTCTGTAAAGATCCTCAGGCTGTGGTAGAGGTCATATCACAACACAGTTCAAGAAAATACATATAATCGTCACTTTCGTATTGGCTGTACAAAAAAAACTAACTCAAATCGTTTTGCGATAGCGAACTCGTAAGCAAACAAGCAAATCTTTCTATTCTAAGAACATTTTTATAACAACATCAAGGTTGCAGTAATTGAAACATCCTGGCTGAGTTTTCGTTCTAAGAACTTCTGTAGATTTTACTTGGCTAGAAGTAACTTTCATTGTAATATTGACACTCTATATAGAGAAAAAACTGCGCATATACATGGCTGTTTCGACAAAGGTTGTTTCACAAAACTTTAAAATCGCAAGCGACAATCTCCATTGGTATTATTGCCCCCGCAGGGTTTTGGCCCAGAGGCCAAAACC
>Ga0126337_10000543_pt1 | contig 19498 bp, 12 predicted proteins | sample DipCmetagenome_FD_92527 | JGI IMG/M metagenome (GOLD analysis project Ga0126337, IMG submission 92527) | Coral microbial communities from La Bocana,Puerto Morelos, Mexico - Diploria C A metagenome | ecosystem: Host-associated > Invertebrates > Cnidaria > Coral | place: La Bocana,Puerto Morelos...
CTATTTATGACCAAAATGGCGGCAAAATGGCTAAAATCGATACCCAATTTATGACCAAAACGGCTGAAAAACCATACCCTTTGGGACCGCACATACCTATATAGCCCATATAAGGGAGTACCCTCCCCCCCGGATACCATTATATACGTGAACTCACAATGTGACCAGCTTCCAGTTAGTTAGTTCAGGATTGCAGAGGTCATGGGTTTGAATCCCATTCAAGCCTGATTTTGTTCAGGCTTCAATATCACAGCTGTTTTAAAAGTTGAGTTCATAACTGCTAACTGCAATGATCATTTGTATTTTATTACCATGATTATAACTGGTACTTTCAATGCCAACATAAAAATTGAACTACTGTTACAGTTCACTAACACTACAAAAACTCACCATTTGAGGGCAATTTTGGTAGAAGTTCACTAATAGAAACAAGAGGTAGAATTAAAAAAAATCTATTAGATTATTTTGTTAACTGAGGATTACCTACACATTTATCAGAGATGGCATATTAAAACTTGACACAAACATTAAACTTACTATTTTTTACCTACAACAAAAAATTAAAATTACTTTGAGTTTGGAGATCTCCAGAAACCTTGGCTATCAACTCATGAAAGAAATAAAGCTTACAAAACCTTTTGGAAATTGCTCATAACTACAATATATATTGAAAGTAAAATGACAGTAAATTGCAATGATTAAAATTACTGAGATTTATTTTCTAAAATCTACAAATATTTTCACAGCTTCGTTGCTACATATCAAGTTCTACTGAATGAGTAAACAAACCTTATAAAACAAGTTATCTCAAAAAATTCTTGGGGACTTCTTGACAACAGCTATATCAGGAGATAAGACAAAAATTGAATGATGAATATTGGCTCAGAAGCCCTCAGAATTTCAAGTAACCTTCCTTGTGATCAGTTTGGATTTTTCTGGAACAGCATAAAACTTTTTGGTATATGGACACAACATTCTTAAAATCTGTTAGATAAATGCATTAATGTCAATAGAGCTGGAGGATTGTGATGTGACATGTGTTGTTATTTTTTAAGAATGAAGCTTAAGAGAAATTTCCAAAGAGGTGGGAGGTTTCAAAACAAAAACCCTTCCATTGGTGTTGTATGGATATTCCCCAGAACAATACACTGTCTGTCATACTCACATTAAGACACTGCACAGTTAGGTTAACAGAAATAAGGTATTTACAGAGGTTAAAGGGTTAAGAAAATCATAAAAAAAAGTTGTACCTCAGCATTCTCTATCTCTTCAGGCACTGTGGTACCCAGCAACAAATACAGAATTGTATCTGACACATCTGAAACACATCATCATCATGCATAAGCAAAAAATGGTGGTTTCTTCAATTTAGGCCTGTTAAGACTGCAATAAATGACTGCTTCTAGTTTGTTTTGGCCTGTTAGAACTGGAATAAATGATTGTTTCAACTGCCCTTCATTGTGTCTGCTCAAAGTCAGCATAAGCTGGAGTTGAGGTGTTAAAGAAATGGACTAAACATACAGTTACACACACACAACTTACTTTGTCTCAACAGCTGCACAGCAATTCCTGGGCTGTTGGAGCACAGCACGGCCAACATACGAACCACCATCACAAAAGTGCTGGTACTAATAACTGGTGGAGCCATCATCAGCTATATACATAAATTAATCAATCACTTTATTTAAAATGTACAGTGTAATGGTGTTTAGCACAGCTGTGCTGGTTGGAGATTTTAGGGTAACAAAAATGAAATGAAGAAATTTAAATCAAATTAAAACCTATCCACTATCTAGCGTTTTCTCTATAAACTTTGTTTCACAAAAATGGTTATGTCAGGTGGTATGTATGGGTAGAAAGGCATTACAAAAGTCAAGCTTCTCAATTACAAGCTCTGACAATAAGCTCTGACAATTCACTGGTTTCCTGGACATCAAGGTTACTTTTGTGTTCAGAAAATGAATAAAGGAAGTCAGAAAAATGTAAATAGAGACAAATGATAACAGTAGGTTAAGGGACAATACTTTACCAACTGCTGTAGATTATTGAGGAGCCCATGAGCAGCAAGCTCTTCAAGGTGTTTCTGAAATTATTTAAGCCAAAAAATACATCCTGTTAGCAATGGTGTTTCCTACTGTAAATTTTGCCATATAACCAAGTCAAATGCTCACTGCCAAAAAACTAGTCATTAAGTAAATGTGAATCAACTACAAGTTTACAAATTTCAATTCAGACAATTCAATAATCTGTTAAATTTAAGTAACTTTATGTCAGCTAAGTTTATTTCATTTTTCTAAGCAAAACTGTAATGAGAACAAAAGATTACATGTACATGTACCACTTTGACCAAACTGTATATTGTTTTAGTTACATTCACTTTTAATCCCTTTCTTGGCTTATTTCCCTCAGTTACTCTCTGTTCAATTAACTGTTACTATCAACAGCATGTAATAAAACCCACAAATGTCTCAAAATATTCAAAGGCCTCTATATGGAGACTGACTGAAAGAGTCAAATTCCCCTTCATTTACAGTCCAACCTCTCTTTATGAACAACTCCATAAATATGGACAGATGATTAACTTGGTCCCAGAGAAACTACAATTCATATGATGCGTACCTCATTGGTATGAAAGCTATCCACCAGTCTTGCAAATGCTACACAACAGCTTTCTACAGATTTTTTATCCTGTAAAGATTGAAAACAAGAGACAAATTAAACCAACTTATTTACAGTAAGTGGAATCAATATGGCAGACAAAACAAATAAGTTTATATGGTAGAATCCCAATTTCTTTAATTCAATCATGGCATAGTCATTTTATCAGATGATGCATTCTTGTCAGAAGACCTGTACCTGATGTTGCAATCTCCCACTTAAGATTGGAACAGAATCTGCAACAAGATGAAAGTCACCCACACCAATGCTGTGACAACAGTTTGCAGCCACTGAGAGTGCTGACCTCTGAAAATAGTATCAGTAACAAATGTGGTCAGAAATGGCTACACTCCATAGCATATTAGTTAGCACCATGGCATATTAGTTAGCAACAGAGTTCTTGAAAACAAAGAACTTCCCTGAAATAAAGTTTCTGGCAACTGCAACACCACCGCCACCAATACCACCACTAACAACAACAACAACAACAATACTTGCTATTGTTGGTCGCCACCAACCAGCTTAAATACCATTCCTATCTTTGTAATGAATGATCTCAGATTCATTTAAAATTGTCAGGTACTTTCCTACTAAAAATAATTTTATTAACATCCATTCCTACAGATCTTTCAGATCAACTTTTTAGGGTTACAACTACAGTACCGCTCAAAAGTAAGTTACCACTCTCGAGAGAGACGAGACTCTCATTGTAACTTACTTTTTAGCAGTACTGTATGTAAACTAGGAAATAAAAGAAGAACCCACTGGTGGCATCAACATTTTATTGTTGTCTTTTAACTGTACATGTATAGAGTTGAAACTTGTAAAGGCTGGGGAAAATCCAACCCTGGGATCATTATTTTATACATTTTTGGCCTCCTACACATATTTGTAATATATTTTTGGATGTCTGAAACATAGAAGAGACTGTTGAGTAATACAGTACCTGGGCGGATATTGAAAAGAAATCCAAGTACAACAAACAAGCTGACATTCCTCCCTACAAGAAGAAAACAGTCACCTGATGTTACAAAAACTATGCTATTAATGCAAAAGCATTTAGCTAAAAATAATCAATGTTACAGTAATGATTATAATCATTGTTACCTACTTTTACAAATCTTCAGAAATTGAGGCTAAATCTGGGAAAAAGCAAAATGCCTCATTCAAGAAAGTCCATTGCAAATAATTTGGGGAACTCCAGATAGTTCGCAGAGTTGTTTTCCAAAATACACTTTGTTTAGTTGTTATTGACCAAATGTGAAAACAGAAGTAATTGTTGAGTAGACTAGTTCTTTCCATTGTTCATGAGTACCAAAATGAACTTGAGGTCCATTTGATCAGTATACCTCAAAATAAGCAATTTGCAAGATTTAACATTACTCCAGTCACGAATTGGTTTACAACAAAGCTTACTTCCAAAGATTATGGTCTTTATTTTAACAAATTAGGAAATATTCCACAACAGCAATATTTTTGTGTGGCTCACACAAAGTGTGTAGCTACATTATGGTACAATAAGATTTATCTATTTATCTATTTATTTGTCCACAAGAGCCAATTGCCTGTCATGTGGTCTGGTGCCGTAAGCAAGACATGCATGCATTGCGGACCTATGTTTCACTAACCCACTAACTAGTAGGATGATATTCACACATTTGCAGTGCAACAGAGTTAAAGAAAAATGTTTAGCTAGTTGTTTGTTTGCTTATTTTTTCTAAAGGCTTCTGAATATTGAGTAGAGTTAATGATTATATTGTTAACTTACAGCTTGCAGGATAGCTTTCCCATGTCTTCTGGACAACATTGCCAAAGCTGTCAGTGCTTGTTCTGCAACATCCATACACTGTATAACTTGTAACTACACAGTTTAAAAACACCATCAGTCTCAATACAACAACATATCAACTGCATTTTTGCAAATGCTAAATTGCATAGATTCAAATAAGGTCTATAAATTTATGTCACCAATTAACTGTATACAACAAACCTGTCTTGTTCATGACATCAAGCAAATGGCAAATACATCAACAAAAACTAAATTTGTTGTTTCTTTTAAACTTAAAATATTAAGCTGAATGATATAAATTACTTAACTATATGTATTACTTTCAATGAAAAGAAAATTTTAAAAATAAACATGTGCATAAACACATCAAAAGAACTGCTTGGCAATTTCAGACCAACCATTAAAGCATTCGTTAAAGCTTCAGTTCACAATATTGGTTTCCCTTACTTATAATCCTCTACTGGGTATTCAAGTATGTGATAAAGTCGATTTTATAGTTTGGCCAATTGTTGGTTTACCTTCTCAATAAAGACAGGTACTGCTTCCACAACAACAGCTGTTGATCTTGGAAGAGCTTCCATCAGATAGGTGAGGGCACGACAGCCATGGTTCATCTATAGGAAAATAAACAAACACGACAGAAGAAAATTGACTGAATGATATTGGTAAGTTGATAAGTTCATTGGTGAAACCACCATGTACACGTACTTCACTTGGTTGGTTAGTCTGCTGGGCTGTTTGTATTCTCAAGAACTGCATGGCAAAATCAGCCACTGACTACTCAACAATACTGGTAATTCCCCAACATGAAAATTTTGCAACAGCCCTAAGCAGGGTACACCTGGTGTCAACCTAAAATATTATTTTCTGTTACCTTTCATCAAGAACTGGGCCTTCAAAGAAAATTTTCGATAAAGATAATCATGCATATGGTCTAAACATGTACATGTACACTATACACATGCTACAGCTACATGTATTAGGCTGTTGCCAGTTATTTGCTTTAACTGACATAGAATTCACATAACTAACAAAAAGAAGTATTCCTGGTATAAAGAATACTATACTCACCATATCAAAGTTATGTTCCATTGAAAGCAAGCTTACCTTCAAAAAACAATTTGTAACACAATTTTAGAAAAATGCCTTTAAGTCAAGATCAGGTTCCTTTAGAAAATGTCTACAAAAAAACTGTTTAACTTGTTGGTGGATCAGCAAAAACACGACTTCATTATATCATTTGTGAGTAATGTTTGTATACAATCAGGTTTCTACCTTGTGATACAGTGTGAGTGAATTGGCTTTGTTGACTACACTACCACAAGATTTATGTCAAATTGAAAACAGTTTACTCACGAGAGCAGGCACAACTTGTTTCACAGGAAAACCAACAAGGCTCTCTTCATTTCCCATTACTAGGAACTAAAACAAAAGAGGAAATGTAGACATATTGAATTTACAAACTACAGCACAGAGTACATACATGTACCTCTGTACAGTTATTCCAAGGAATTAAAGGAAAAGAAATAAACACATGAGCAACAAATGCTACTGGAATCAACAGCACAGGTCAATCACTTGAAATTGAATGACTTCCTCTTCATTGAACAAAAAATACTTAGGAACCTTCCATATGATTGAATTGTCAAATTGCAAGCCTGTGTGGAAATTTAGGTTTTGGAAAAGTTTGTTAATCAGTTTCAACATGTAATAAATGTACATGTAGTCTCTTGTCCATTCTTCTGCTATGTAAGATTCTAATTAAGGGAATCTTAAAGCACAAAATATTTATCACTGAAAACATAATCAGAACTTGATTCCTTTGTTTTTAATTTCTTGTAGATAAATGCTGACAGCATATGTAAGCCCTGCTTTACCTGGCACATTTCAATAACGGACTGAAGTTGTTGTCCCTCATCAGATGACTGGATCCCTGTTAACATTTGCTGGACTTTACCACCTGAACATTAACAACAAGATTATAAGATTACTGTAATGATGGATAGATAGCAATAGAATATATGCAATGCTGAGGACTACAGAAGAATTAAACAGCACTTCAAAAAAGTAACTACAATATTGTAGTTCGAAACATGTTTGTTGCCACTTTGTTATTTCTTTCTTTCAAGGAGTCTCTATGTTTGGGATTTTCTAACAACCATGATATTTTGCCCCTACTTTTTTTTTTTTTTTTTTGAGAGGGGGGGCTGAGGAAGGGCTCATTACTGCTGGACATTAAAATCTTTAATAAGTAATAAATTCATGTAGCATATGGGAGTTAACAAATGTAGCATATCCCACACACATATCACACGGGTCAAAGTTTATATTATGATAAAAAAGCTTTCACTTTAAACCAAAAAATGAACTTAATTTAATTTTTTTGATATAGTTTACGAAGTAGTTGAAGCCACTCCTTTGTCCATGAAAGGAAATTTAAAACACATTACATTATATGGCTTATGTTTTCAGCCTATATAACCCATGCTCTAATTGGCTAATTCTTGGACAATATTCTCCTGAAATGCCCATGGGCTGATAACAGGCCTGTTAAAGCAGAAAGCCAGATAATAAACAACTTATTAACCTTAACTTATTAACATAAGCTACAAAAAGCTTTACTCAACAGAGTCATTTACCTGAGCTAGAACTTATAGTTCGATGCAGGAGTTGATGCATGCGAGGTCCTAATGAACCAATCAGATGAGAGGGAACACCCCGAGCTTCAAGAAGAGCTGCAATTTAATTGAGACACATACATGTAGGAAACTGTTATTAAAAAGCTAGAGATGTTGAGAGACAGTACACATTAATTGTTTATTTACGAAATCTGGCACTCTCTGTAGGATTTTTTCAGTCACTGGAAATTATTCATTGAGAATCCAACAAAATGTCTAACAACTATGCCACACATCATTCGTTGTTGTCTTGTAGTTTTGCTCTAAATTCATTGTTGTGCTTCACACATTGCCTTTGCCTTGATTAGTGGAGAATATTAATGATGAAGTCACTTTCACTTTAATGAACAAATTCAAGTATCACTATATAAAAACATAACTGCACTTAACCTTGCAATCTTGATAACTCTCCATCTTTTAGCTCCATATCTTCAAAGCTGCCAGAACCATCCAGTTCGCTTCTTGATGCCTCTCCTAATGGGAAAACTTTGTTGTTATCAAGGACAAATTACAGTTTACCTTTAAACTGAAATGCTACAAGAGCACTCTGCCCATCTCCACCCTTTCCCTTTCCAAAAGGAACATTGACTTAGGTTTTGTGTTGATTAAGGAGGAGTATCAGTACATACATGTACATGTATAGCAAATGTTGATAGCATTTATCATCAAGGCCATGTACATTTGCATGATTTGCTTAAGTAAATTCACAGTCTTTCAAGCCTTGATAATAAACTTGATTCTTGTGAAGGATAAGCTAAAATGAAATGGGGGAGGGGGAAATAATGAAATAATGAAATAATGTGTTGCATGTGATTCTTTTAAAGTACCCCCTAAAGTAAAAAATATATAAATTGGTTTGAATAAATAGTACACAGTTGATCAACATCACCAGGTTAACATTTCTGTGGTAATAGCAAAGTCAAAGTAAGTCTTTGCAACAGTAGATTCTTGCCAGAATATAAAATCAAAAACAATCTCTAATTACCGCTAGCTGAAGGAATTGAATCTTCAACACTACCATGAGCTGAAAAAAAATGTTTCATTGTCTTATTTTCTGATATGCTAATTAACAATAAACATTACTGAATGCTTCACATTAACTTTAACTAATAGAATCAAACATAATTTCACATAACTAGCTAAAAGATGGTCAGGCACATATTATGCACAGTTATTTCACAGCTTGTTTACATAATTTTATAGAGAAGTTGTTACTAAGCAGAATCAATACGTAATAAAGTCAAACACAAACCACAAGTAAACACATAAAATTAGAAAGTGGAAATGCCTGCATAAATTACTGTAACAGGGCACATTTGTATTCCAGCTAACCACTACGACAAAAGTGTCTTTTTTACCAGGGCTGGTGGATTATTCCATGACAGCTTTAAGCCTGTTATTAAATCATACAAATGTAATATTGCTTGAGATATATATCGGTACATTGTACCTGTACCTACCTGCATCTGAAGAACCAGGGTCCTGAGGTGCACTGCCAAAAGCAAAGTTGAAACGTTAGTCAGTAGTATGCAGACTACAGACTTTAAAAGTATACTTCATGTTACAAACAATTATTGGACAAGGTTTTTGTGATATCCAGAATAATCAAGGTTGAGGGAGGGGTTAACAGCTGAAGCCAAAGGCTGAGGTTGATAACTTTTACTGAGACCTTGATTATTCTGGATATCACATAAACCAAATCTACTAATGGTTTTAATATACATTGAATGAAACAAAAAAAGTTATGGTTTTGCTTCTTCACTGACTGCAAGCAACACAAAGTGAGTGAACTTGACATGATTACCCTTAGATATCACCGCAGTCATACATGACATGATTACCTGTGACCTTGAGTGTCCTTGACAAGATTATCGTATTTTGGTTATATCAACTAAGTTGAAGATATAAATTGGCCACCGTAACGAGTTATATTGTATAATATTGTATAATCCGCAGTTATGACATCACAGGCGCTTATTTTGAAAATTCACTGTATGCTTTCAGCCAATCAGAAAAGAGATAGTGAGTTCAATGTATAATAATTTACATAATCACATGCTATCCATAAACAGAGAAAAAATTACTCAGGCTAATGGGAGTAAAAGTGTGCATCCTCTACTAAGAAGTTATGGTTTTAGTCTCTTTGGCCTCTAGAATAATTATAGTCTTATATCAGATATAGTTTTGAGTATTTATTACACCACCTACTTTTCTGCAGACATACTGGGTGATTGTCGGCGTGTCCACGACTGCTTCTTCCCTTGCGGTCCACGCCGACTGAAAACAATAATTAATGCATTTATTTTAACCACAATTTTTCAGCAGATGAAGTACATGTATCCAGAATACAAATATATAATATAATAGTAAAGATAGAAATAAAATTATTAATATCTTACTCTATCTAATCTGTCTAAACTGTAAGTTAGGGATTCCAAGTTCTTTGCCTTCAACTTATGTCCCATGTGCTTGGGCCATCAATTGAAAGGGAAAGAGCTCAGTCCATGCTATAGACAAAATACCCCAGCCTTAGAAAATGGACAAATAGTTCCAACTACAATACACATACCTATTGCTAGCACAAGATCCCGTTGTCTCTTTAAGTCTCTGTGACCGCCTTAAGCCTGTACTAGGCTCAGGCGGGTCACTTCTTCTCCAACTTCGTGATGGTGCACAGGTGGTCTGGGAAGTGGATTGATTTGTTGCTGCAGTCTTGTCAGTGAGTGACGATGCTGACGCAGCACGTCTTCCACGAGAGGAAGACTTGGAGGTTGATGATGAGTTACCAATGGCTGATGAAGATGAACTGCTTAAATGAGGTGTAGATGATTGGGGAGTCACCAAATTACCAATAGCTGACAAGGACGGTTGAGCTTGCTTAGACTTTGTAAAAGTTGCAGCAAATGATGGCACAGTTACAGGTTTCCTGTTGGCTTCTTGCTTTTCTTGGGGTACTTGCTTGCTACTTTATGAGGGAAAAGAACAATAAAAAGATTAGTGGACATTTAACTAAACAAAATAGCATGCTGACATAGTGAACCCAAGTACATTTAAGACATTTAACCTGCCATTACTCAGTGATGCATACATGTAGTTTCCATACATAACACAACTTAATTACTTGTGAATAAAAGACTTTGATCTTCTTGTGTTATAACTTTTGTGACTTCCATTGTACAGAGTTCATACACTTTTTTAGGCCTAAAATTCAAGGACTTTTCAAGGACTTTCCAGGACCCTACTTTGAAATTTCAAGGACTTTTTTTAATAAGAAATTACCACAAACCAAGCAAAATGTTTACATTTAAACCTATGTTTTGGGCATACAGATAGTGCAAAACAGAACGTTTTGTTTGGATTCTTGTCTTTCTGCAGCCATGACTTGTACCCATCTTTTTCCAGCCACTTTTTATTAGAATGGGATAAGGCCCGGGCCACACTTGTGAAATTTCATTCAAATTTGTGTTTGTTTTAGATGAACAATCTGTCATCATGTCACATGATTTTGAAAAAAATCAAGGAAAACACTTCCGGAGCTGTCATCGCTAATCGATTTGACCCATTGCAAGTCAATCCTCTACCTTCATTGTCAGGAACCTTGTAGTTATTTCGCATGTACTTTTAGCATGGACAGACTATTTCCTTATTATTATGTGCCAGAATGCTTCCCAACGGGTTTTCACCACTTCAGCTGTTATAAACCTATGCAGGCTCAACCAGACTTGGACTTTCCAGGGCCTAGTAGTATTTTGGTGAGTGCTCAGAACCGATCCATCAGTCCGACATCAACTTCCAGCAATAGCTCCAATAGCCCGAGTGCTTCAACCGTCGAAAGCATCAGCAATGCGCTGGATGTTGAAGCGCGGGAGAAGATACAGCTCAGACAAATAAAAAACAGTACGACAAATGGACGAATGAGGAACAAAAAGCTCTGATAAACCTTTGGGCTGATCGACATGAGCGAACAAGGCAAACATTTGTTCCAGTTGAATGTTGATAATTTGAAGAAGTAAAACAGCAATAGCCAAGCAAAACACCTGATTTGTATTCATGTTTACCAAAATCACCACACCTTTACCACGCATTTGGCGGGTCGATCTGAAATCTGATATGTAATTTGCAGTGCGACCCTGATAAATGTTCTCAAATTTTTGGGACTTCCATTTGCGGTTTCAAATTTTTAGAAGTTTTTGCATGGGCTAATTTTGGTTTTTGATTGTAGTGCGGCCCAGCCAAACAAATACAGAAATGCCAGAAAACGAGCGCTTGAACACATGTGCAAACCAAACATGCGCTGTGCACGTGGCCCAACGTACATGCGCGAGAGTAAGGAGAGAGCATAGGGAACAAAAACAAGCGTTTTTACCCATTTTGCGAGCATTTCAAGGATGTTGTACTTTGTTTACCGGAACATTTGTTTTCACTGGCTTTCATTAACTTTAAAACTTAAAAGTGTAAATATTTCTCGATCTTCTTCAATAATTAATCAAGGACTTTCAAGGACCAAAATCAATTTCAAGTACTTTCAAGGCCTTGAAATCAGACTTCTGAAATTCAAGGGTTTTCAAGACATGTACGAACCCTGATTGTAAAAGTGACCAAAAAGTTTAGCAAACCAAACATCATTAGTACAAGTAGGGCAGCACTGCATTACGTATTCCTAGCTTTTTGTTTTAGTTTCATCTGTACCAGGATAACTTACTACAATCAGAGCCCATGATCACTCCATTTACTTCTTGTACTAAATGCACATGTTTGTTACATGTATATAAAATATGTCCATAGTCAAACTATTAAATTAACAGTCAGATTGAAAAGACTCAATCTAAGTACCTGAGGATTGTGCAATCACTGTTGCTGGAACGAGGACTTGCTGATGAACTGCGGGATCTTAAACTAGGCAATGCATGAAATAAATCGTCATTCTATATTTAGATGTGATGCAAGTTAAAGTATAGCCAACACCATACTAATTAGAATCCAATAAAACAGTTTTAAGTACAGGGTTCACTTTCAGTTCTTTCAATTCTTGTCATCAAATGTGGTCATGAGAATAGATAAACATATAAATAAGGAAATAAATTATTGTTGACCCTTTACCCCCCGAATAGTAACTTATAGATTTTACTCTGTCTAATGTCAGATACTCTTCACTAGGGGGTTAAAGGGTTACATGTAAATAAAATAAAACTTATTTAATAGACAGTCAGGATCGGCAAATTTCTTATCGGTCTATTTATTATTCGGTCAGAATGATTTCAAACTAAGTTAATCTGTATCAAAGGGGAAGGGTGAGTCTGGGACCAACAGCTTATCAAACCAGCAAATATGAGAAAATTTGCAACTATTACTTGTGTGGTCTAGTGAAGGTTAAGGTGGACAACAAAGCCAGAGGTGTTCAAGTCTAGGTGAGTACAAGACAACAAATATCTAGGGGGTAGATTGAGGGTTGATATCGGATCCTGGCAGGGTACAGGTACGGTCGCAAAATATTGTCATTCTTCAGTGCCTTTTTTTTTCATTTTACTTGTCAAGGAAAACTAGCACTGTCCTGCATACATGTACATCCCTGATTTACTCTTTACTACGATGAAAAACATCTAGAACATTCATTTTTACTGTGCCAGAAATGAAAAACTGACAAGGATATTCACGCTAGAACAAAATACTAGAAAAACTTCATCTTCGGACATAAACTTTGTCATATAATGGTAAACTTGAAATTTCAAGACTCCCAAAAAATTGAGAATATGGCAAGAGCTAAAGTGTATGAAAGAGAAGTAATGGAAATTTTAAAGTACGTGAGCAATGTATTCCTAAACTAGACAGCCATGGCTTCTATATAACACAACTTAGTGAAGTAAGCCTTCAAGTAACTTTTCATTCTAACTTGCCTGCTGGGTCAAACAAAATTTTAGAGAGCTGCTAGTAGGAGCTTGACTGGAATTTAAGGATTTTTCAAGCCCTGAGTTCCTTGACAAGTGTATGACTTACTTGTATGTACAGTTGACAGTGCTGGAAGGCTTGCTTGTTGAAGATGATCGCCTGGGTTGGCTAGGTTTGGATCTGTTCATGAACAAATGATGTTCAAACGTTATTGAGACCCTTTATAACCTACATTCATATACTGTTGTTGTACTACCATTCAACTCCAAAAGCTGGGTGCACTTTGATTTGACTTTGAAATCTTAAAGAAAAACTGACATCTATAGCTATAACTGTAAACTTTTAGTATTGTTTACATTTATTTACAAGTTTTCTTCAGTCAGAACAGAATTTTTATTCCTCCTTTTACTAAAAGTTTATCTCTTCTCAGGAAAAACTAAACCCCTTTATTTTGGAACTGGTAATCTTTCCATCACATCAATATAATTGAAAGCCTTATGGAATGATCTCTCAAAATCACACAACAAGCATATTAAGTAGATTTCTGTTGCACAGTGGTGACCCTGTACAGTTCTCAGTGATTAACAAACAAGTTTTATGAAAACATCTCAAAGTCATTTTACTAAATAATTCATAAAGTCATGACCACAATGAAGCTGATATCTGATCACAATTACCATTGAATTTTGTGCTTATATTTCTCTCTTTTTTCTGTAGTTTTACCTTTGATTGAGAAAATATACCTGTATCAAGAACTCAAGAGTGCGTTTGACCATATTTCAAAATACTGTATTTGCAACTCTCTTTGTTTTGAAAATAATATTATGGTCAAACACCGTCTTCCATGTTTGATATACATGAATTATATTACATAACAAATTGTTTATGTAAATATCCTACTGAAATTATCATGTACCTTTTATTATCCACCTCGTTAGAAGAACTTTGATTTGTTGATCCTTTTCTTTTTCCTTGAAGTTTATTCCTTAGTAAAAGTGTCAATAAATATATTAATATTAGCCATAGCAACCCTGCATCAGTTCCAAAAAGATGACTTGAAAACCTATACTATATATAACCCTATTAGCCTACATACTATATATAACCCTATTAGCCTGCATAGTTTGGCAGTTTTTAAGCAATTTGAATGTGCAATCCATGAGGAATCTGGGAGATACAACTAAGAAACTGCCTGCCCAGATAATTAACATTTTTAAATAGTCCCATATACGCTGGTGCACAGGCCATTGCCATTGTATCAGAAGGCTAACATGTTAATCCAAAGTTTGGGTAATTTCCCAAGGGACAGCTCCAAGGAACAATTTACAGTGCAAATCTTTGACATGTAAAAAGAATATGGTTTAGAAAGTGTTGTCGAAAGCATTATCATGCCTGAATATTCTTCAGGAAAATCGCAAAATTGTCAACTGCCGAACATGAGCAAGAAACGGCAGCAAATATTTTACTTCATGGGATAGACATGATAGCAATGTTGCTAACAGACTTTGGCAAATGCAGACAAGACAAGAATTGTTGTCTATAAAAACCAGTATAATTAATAATTGTTACAATTGTATTTTGCTGTTTAAAGAGCATCATCAACAACCAAATTTCAGAAATGTTATTGCTGAACAATTGAACTGTCTTCTGGTGCTTTATGTCCTTTTCTTGCATGACGGGTTTAATCTGGCAACAACACAATCATTGGTAATGGAAGCTTGAATCCACTTAAATCATCAGAAACTTCAATCACAGCTTGCCTCTCATTCTCCAGGCTTGGCACGGGCATGGCATACACAATCAAATTAAGTGTCCAATTTTCCAATTTTTCATTTGACCATTAATTATTGAACCTCAGAACTCATAGCAGCACTCAAAACTCTTTACTGCAGAGTTTGTCTTATGTTAAGATAGAGAATTTGTCACAGCAGTTTTTAGAAGTTGTTCTGTAGTTTTTATTGGAAGATTATTCAAAGAGAAATTGACTATGTCACAGCTGTAACTCCAAGTACCCATTGACCAAAACACAGTGTTGTTCTGGCCATAAATCATTTGGAGTGTTTGATCATTCAAGAATTTGCCTTGAGCATTTCAAACCTCAGTGCTCAAAGCTTTTTACTGCAGAATTGTTTTACAGCAGTCTTTTGTGGTTATATGGTAAGGACATCAGTAAGAACATCACACAAACGACTTTCCTTACTTTTTCTTATAGAAAACATTTTCCTTTTCTTTCCATCGAGTTATATAAATACTCATGTTTAGTTCTAGAAACACAGCCTTTTTCCCACAGCATTTTTCATTCTTTCACACTTCCACTCTTGTTTCTATGACTCAATCAAAACTGGGAAAATGTAAATTTTCTATTTCTTACATGAAGCACTCAAGAAAGTGATGTCAACACTCAAGAGGTAGGCAAAAACACTTAGCTGCAGCTCATATTTCACCCTACATTTCTTTTGTACTCTTATCACTATCTCACATGCTTTATTCCAGAACAAAGCACAGTCAAGCTGCTAAAACAAGCATTGCTTTGCTTTGTTCATGTCTTCCTATCTTTGTTATTTGAGTCAAATAACCAAACCCACAGTAAAACTAATATACTGTAAGGATCTTTACTTCTTTGTTACAGCAGCAAATGTGCTATTTATTGTTCTAAAGGAATTACTGCAACATCACCTCATTTTAGACAGATTGTGGTTGATGCAAAATACTTGACTAAAACCCCTAAATCATTTAAACCATCACAAAACTGCCTCGCAACAGAGTGATAAAATCATAATTACCACACCAAAGTCTAATTATTTCATGTTCCGGTGCATGTAAACTCACATTGTTCAGACTTCTAAGGTAAACATGCATGTATGCAGGTCTTAGTTGTCGTCTGAGGAAACGAAACTATAACCCATAAAACATATGTTGTAATGTAATAACTGGGTAGCAAGTTGACTTAAGTACTCCCAAACGTTTCCACGAGCTATGTGGCATTATCCAGCGTGCCATCTATTGTCTCAGGCTTCTTAAAGTGAAATTCTGGTCAATCGTAGAGCCATTGCGGGCTCAAAGCCATGTTAGAAATACATCTGTTTTCTCCGCTATGACTTGAGCTCAAACACGAAATCACTAAAACGCTTTGAATATAAACTCTATTACTGTTCTATTACTATTGAAAAGAGACGAAAGCCAACCTTTTTGTATGGGTTACCCCTTGTCCTTCTTGTTCAGAGCAATCATCCATCCATGTAAGAACCCTACCAGACGTGATGAAAAGATTAGAAAGCGAAGGAGACGCAAAGCATGAAACCGAAAGGAAAAACTGATATCATTACTGACATTGAAAGAATAAATACCTGTTTCTTTGTGCTCCTTCGTAATGAATAGTTTTCCGTTGTCCAAGATGTATTCAATCGCGAAAGAAGCTCAGTTCTCACCTTTCTTCATGAAACTCAAGACTGACTAAATGACAACAGCGATAGCTTTTCTGATCAGCGGTACTCTTGCAAAACCAAGAACAACTTTGTTTACGGTGACATGACATGTCATTATCTTTATACATGACTACCACAGATCAGTGAGCTGACCTCAAGGGGTGCCTGTTTTATATTGATAGATGCGATGACGCTTTTTTTTCAAAAAACAAAGTACTGCTACGTGCTGCTGACGAACTTGGGCTGCGTACCACCCGTGATGTAATAAAAATGCTTGAAAGAGATTTTTCGCAAATGAAACTAAAGCCTTATAGTTTACTTTACGGTAAAAGAAAAAAAACATCAGCTGCACTTTGTTCTTTTATAATCGCGCAAGAAGCAAAAAGAGAAGAGAATCGTTCACCTATGGCTCGTGTTTGTGCCCTATTTTCTCTTACTCTCTCCACTTCCTTGTGTGCTTTCCAAAACTGAACAAAGGTTTTGGTTTCTAAAGAAACGGCTGAGCCACGTGAAACACTTTGCTATTTATCAACAAGAAGTTGACAATTAACAAACAGACGTCAGTTTTTGATGCGTCTGTCCGTTTATTGAACATGAATCTCGTCATAACATTGTCAAAGTAGCTGTGGATAACAACGACATGATATTTTGGATTTTGCCTATTGGCCGTTGTCATGCGTTTTGCACGTGAAGCTTTTCTCAAAAAACAAAGTACTGCTACGTGCTGCTGACGAACTTGCGCTGCGTACCACCCGTGATATAATAAAAATGCTTGAAAGAGATTTTTCACAAATGACACTAAAGCCTTATAGCGGACTGTACGGTAAAATTACATGCATTCATCTCATCCAAGCTAGAAAACGCCAACTCGTTATTATATGGACTACCTAAATCAGTTTTTGATAGATCGCCTACAAAATGTCCAGAATGTTGCGGCTCGCGTTGTTACTCGTACAAAGATATAAGATCATATCAAGCCTGTCCTAAAGCAGCTACACTGTCTCCCAATAAGCCAGCGCATAACTTATAAAATACTACCTCTAACCTACAAAGCGTTTAACGGGCAGGCCCCCGACTACATTACTGAACTGCTAGAGCCTTATGTACCAACCAGGAATTTGCGATCTTCTTTCAAATAAATACTGAAAGTACCATCTATCCAGTTAGTAAGTTACTGTCGTAGGTGCTTCTCTTTTGTAGCACCTAGCCTATGGAACTCTCTTCCGAACAATATAAGAGAGAGTGGCTCACTATCAAATTTTAAGACTTGTATAAAGACACACCTTTTTTAGCAAATTTTATAATTAGATTTTTTGGTTAGTCTAGTTAATTAGTAAATTAGATAGGTTAGCTAGTCAGTTAGTTTGTTACTTAGTTAAGTTAGTCAGTTAATGAGTTAGTTTTCACTTAAAGACTTTAATGATTCTTTATTTTATTTTCATCTTCACAACTGAGCTATTTTATTTGTTAGTAATTTCTTATCACTGATGTAAATTTCTAATGTAAGTTATATTTTTTAAAACATTTCACCAGCGTAAAGCGCCATGAGCCATGGATATGGCGCTCTATAATCCAGCGTGTCAATCAAGAAGGTAACAAGTAATATGGAAATATCAAACAACAACGGCTATATACAAATACGCTGACTTTATTGTTTGCCGGAACAAAAGCAAAGCCGCAACAAGGAGTAGGCAAAACCGAAAGCCGCCCCCATGATGCGGCTCGCGGATGGGAGGGTAGGGAAAATAAAACGCTGCTAGGCTAAGAGACCTAAGATCTGCTACGATATGATTACAGAACTAGGGTCCTCACGCAAGCACGCGACACGCCCAGGTAATGATTAACTATACTCTCGCTACGTATTATACTGCTATTGGACGAAATCCAATACTGTACATAAATCTATTATTATTATTATAACCAATCCGCAAACATTTAGATGTTTCATCTGAGGTCATCAGTATGTTATTTGCTACACCGTGCTGACGAGACCCAACCAGGTCGAAACAGCTGTCCATGGTTGCAGTCCTTAGCTTTTTGGACTCCGAAAAGCAGTTTAATTTGGACTCCATCGTGTCGTTGTTAAACTTCCCAAGTAGCCTTCAGCTACATTGTTATGTTCCTCTAATGGTGCAAAAGACGAAAAGATACCCTCTTAAGTTAAATTTCTTAGTTTTGGTTCGCCAGATGATTCAGACAAAACATTTAGGCCCGATTGTTCAAAAGCCGGCTAACACTAACCCAAGATTAACCGATATATTAAATTTTCTAGTTAATGTTTTTCACTGCTTGATTTGAGTAGTTTGAGATTATTCAAAGTCAAAACAGGAGGAAAAAAAAACACAAGAAAATCTTACCGAAAAGTTATAAAACTGAATTGAAATCAAAATTCTTGCTAATCCTGGGTTAGCTTAATTGAACTTTGAACAATCCGGTAACACTCTTCGTTTTGTCTGCATAATGTACCATAAACTTTAGATAGCTTCATGTGATCTTTGCGCGATTTAACAGTGCCGAATTGCCTTTCACGTTAAATTGTCTAATAGTTATAGTAGGATAAGTTTTTCAATCTGACATTGAGTTTTCCTTCCTTTCTCGTTAATTTCCGCATTGATCAGGCCCGTCACCTTATATCTGGCATCATGTTAATAGTCCAGCTAATGCACTATAGAGCAAAAATCAACTGACCTGGCTATGAAATAGAATTATACTGAACTAGCTAGATAAGATTAAACTCTTGAATATGCGTCAATCCTACTTTCGATCGCTCCGTGGCACCATGACAGGATGATTAAAACAACGATTAACTGGTCTGTATTTCAGTTGATCTTAAAAAAAGGCTTTCGATATCGTATGCATCGATCATGCAAATATGTTAAGAAAACCTTCAAATAACAAACTTGATCAAAGCTCCATACGATCGATGTTTTGCTTTCTACCCCCGGGGGGGTACTCCCTTATATGGGCTATATAGGTATGTGCGGCCCCAAAGGGTATGGTTTTTCAGCCGTTTTAGTCATAAATTGGGTATCGATTTTAGCCTTTTCGCCGCCATTTTGGTC
>Ga0126337_10000547_pt1 | contig 19444 bp, 10 predicted proteins | sample DipCmetagenome_FD_92527 | JGI IMG/M metagenome (GOLD analysis project Ga0126337, IMG submission 92527) | Coral microbial communities from La Bocana,Puerto Morelos, Mexico - Diploria C A metagenome | ecosystem: Host-associated > Invertebrates > Cnidaria > Coral | place: La Bocana,Puerto Morelos...
GTATCACGTACTTGTTATTCACTATTAAACTGAAGATGGCATAAGCATGCCGAAACATGTCTTTGAAAACAGTTGTCCGTTTTCTTCAATATTTATCTATATTGCTAGTATTACGACCTTATAAAAAGAGATAGTCGAAAAACTTGTGATATTCTACAGTCAGCCTTGCCACTTGCAACTTCGTATAAAGTTTTTTTGTTCTAGTGTTGCGTAAAAAGTGTTATCTAATTTATCTTTCATTCTGTTGTTTATAGGTGATGACGTGACACATCCGTGCCTCATAATCTTCGAGTGTTCAGTTGTGTAGTGAATGCAAAATCATGATGTTGAGGTGCCATACTGAAAACTATCTTTAAAATCAGAATAACTTTAAATTATGATAAACTTACCACTGATATAGGAAAAGTGAAGTTTGCTTCTTTAGATTCAGCAACCTGAAAGAGGTGTAATCAACGTAAATAACAGAATAATCACCGTCACTAACCTGATTTGCGGAAAATCTACTAGTTTCATTATATATCCAATATTTCTGTCACTTGCTACTAAAAAGCCACTGATGATTCTATAGAATACTGCTTTGTGATCATTTATGCAAGATATTTTATAGTAATGAGCGTAATAAAAAGCTTTCATGCAAAGGAACTGTACAGAAACCAATCAAGACTTACTGCTAACCAGCAAGTCATAGCTTCAACAAATAGAATTTTATTTGTTTTCCTGACAGATCTCTACATGTAATTATCTATTTTTGTGGAGCGAGTCAGTTGTGGAGCTTGCATGAAACCTACACTTTACTTTGACTGCATCAGATTTGTCAAAAATGAGACTGATTGCAGTTAACAAGCTGCCTGGGACCGTTAAACTTCCTGGCGCCCGATTTAAAGCAAGAAGTTGAATGCTGTTTGTGTTTGCCCCGGGCGCGAAGCAGAAACTCACGTTCGATTTGGAGTATTGCACTTGCGATCTCTGTAACTTCCAAACGCTGTTTTCTCGACATTTTTCATTTAACGTCTTCCACATTCCGTAGTATTTCCTCGCAAGAGATAAAAATCTTTTCGATCTTTCTTTCTCTTCTTGTATGAGCTCCCTCGTATCGACTTGCATTTTATCGATTTTCTCTTCCATGGCCATTCGCAATTTCGCCATTTTCGCCTCTCTCTTTCTGGCAATTCGTCTCTTTCTTGCTTCGTATCGTTTTCTATTTTTAGTTTTTGTTTTCTCCTTCTGTTCGTCTGTTTTTGAAGCGGTTAAATCTCCTTGTGCAGACTCTAGCCATTTCGGTACCGCCGCCGCCATTTCGGTTCTGATGTGTTTTGGCGCCAAAACATTCTTTTTCGCGGGAAGGTCTGGTAACAAGCTTACTATGACAAACGACTTTATTCACTAAAAAGATTCAAAGAGCTGGTAACACTTAGTAATTGGCGAAATGTTTGGCTCTTTGGTGTATTATTCGAGGAGAAATTGGTTTTCAAAAGCTACAAAATTTCTGGGTGGCAGAAGCACTAAAGAACTCATACATGAGTTCTGAATTTTTAAACCCTGCGTTGCTCAAATAGTGTCTTGGAAAATTTGTAACTCATTCCGTGCCTTTTCAATAATTCAGATCTAATGTTTTTGTAGCTCCATCAGAAACTGTATAACTTATGCTGATGAGGTAATCATTGTAAACAAAGATTAAAATTCACTCGAGACTAGTTTTTCTTATTTCAACTGAGATCCAATTAAGTTGCCATGTTGGTCTCTTGCTCAAATTTGAGCACTCCCACAAGACATTTTACAGTTGAAAGAAAAACTGAACTACCAAAGTGTTTGAAGTAAGGGCCTGTTTACATGGAGATGGGGAACCCCCAGGATGGTCAGGTGCTGTCCCCTGTTAAGTGGTTTACATAATGGTTTCAACAGGAGGGTAACAGGTTTCCACAGGCAGTCAAGCTGAACATTCTTGCAGGTAAAGGGCAATATTATTCTCAGGGCTTGTAGGGCTCTTACCATAGTAAAAAAGCTAGCATTTAGACCTAAACCTGTGAAAATGGGGGTGAGGTTTAAAATGACAGCACGCGGCTCCTTAGCAGCATGTCAACAAAAATGGCGGATGGTAGACACTTTCATTGGCATCTTTAGCAGCAGCTTTCTAGTTATGTGGTTTAATAATGACCATCGCCTGAATTCCAGTGTTTTCTGTTTGGCTTCTTCACAGATTTGAGTAGGCAAATTTTAGTTACTGAAGAAACGTTTTGTGTTGTTCTTGTTTTGGGCAGCACTTAAATCGATCAACTGGATCGGCTTGATTATTGAGCTCCTTATTCAGCATTCTTCACCAAAACTCTTTCTTCCCCGTTGTTTTAAAGTTGATATCAACAGAAAAGCTTGCTAGCAATTTAGTGGTTGGTGGCCATGTTGTTTTGGTGTGCTTTGGCTTTCGCACAGTCCAAAATTAAAGACAACTTCCCAGATGAGTGGGGTACCCCACTTCTCATGTGACAACAATCAAGAGAAAGAAAGTCTGTATGGAGAGACTGGTTACCCACTGGGGAGGCATACCTCATTTTCTCATAGTCCCCCACTTCCATATGAACAGACCCTATTAGCAGGTCATACTGTTGCTATGGTTATCTACTGTGCCAAGAAAATGATATCGTATTTACCAATGATTGGACAGTTATGCTTTGTGATTGTGGTAGGTATAGTCAATTGATAAAAATTGATCTCAGGAATCATCCACCAATTGCTTTAGATTGATATCGGCAATTGATAAAAATCAAAAACTCACAGAAAAAAAAATTCTTTATCAATTGGCAAAAATCGATAACAATTGGCACTAGAACTCTGCTTCATCTTAATGGTACAATGACAGAGAAGGAGGGTTTTATGCTGCCACTCTGGGCTGTGCTTCTTCTGGTGTTGTAAACTAGCACAGAAAGATTGAAAGCCTTAAATGTGTCTGCCAGTTGTTTCTGTTGTTGTTATTTTGTCAGTGATTGTAAAAGGTACACAGGCCTTAAATTGACTATAGACAAATTTTTTCAGTGTAATTTCCAGAGAACAAAAATAATTTCCAATAACAAGCCATAATATTTGACACTCATCAATGAATAAATCTCAATCAATTACTATCGGCACTCGATAACAAACAATTAACTCACAACTTTTTTTCTTCATCGATTTTCACAAATTTCTAATGGCAATTGAAATCAATCTTCGATTGATATCGATTAATATCGATTATCAGTTTCTTAATTGACTACACCTAGGATTGTAGCATCAACTGATAAAGATAAAGATAGTGGCCCATCAAAACCCAAGTCTTCGAAAGTGCTGGAAACTCTTTTGAGCCTCCCTATGTTACTAGATCGTTTTGTTTGAAAGCTCTTGGGGAATAAGGAAAACATAAAAATTCTACTTCTTACATTGTATTTGGAATCTTCTCCTTGTGACTTCGAAATCCAAGCGCGTTTTTGTTGTTCATTCAATATCTTCCACATTCGGTAGTATTTCCTCGCCAGAGAGAGATATCTTTGTGCTTTTTTCTTTTCAGCTTCAACAAGTTCCTGCATATCAGCTTTTGTTTTTGACACCACTTCATTGATTTTGTTCTCGACTTCCATGTGCTCCATCTGTTGTTTCGCCGCTCTCCTGCTAGTGATATTCTGGTTCATTGTTACTCCCTTTTCTAATGTTTGTTTCCTGACATCATCAAGTTCCTGCATAGTAGGTTCTGCTTTCGCAGCCATTTCATGAGCTTTGTCTTCGATTGCCTTTTGCTTCTTCTCGCGTCTTTCTTGTTTCTTTCTCGCTTTTCGTCTTTTCCTTTGTTCCTTCCTCGCTTCAAAGTACATAGCTTGAACCACAGCTTCTCCTTGCTGGATCAGCATAGCGGGAGCATTTGGCTCACTAAGAGTTTTCCCTGGGATTTGTAGAGTTATTGATGGTATCGAAGGAGTGAAAAGAATAGGCCAGCGCATACAAGCGTACGCCATCTTTGTCTTCGACCTTCCCGCCAAAAATTATGGAGGCTTGGTGACAAAGGGACATGAAAGAGAGGCAGCAATCCGGAAATTCGGGCACAAAATCGAATGGAACGGAAATTTTCGAAAAGTTGGCTTCCCGAAAAAAGTTTACAACCAAACATCCCCGTTTCTGACTTTTGCTCTGTGGACGAAGTGGCTTAGTCACTCCATCTGACAAGCTCGGAGGTTCGAATCTACTCAATTGCTTTTCAACATATGTTACAGCCAGACTTGATAGCCCGGTAGTAAGTAACTGAGACGAAATTATTCAGACAGATCTCGCATAGCTTCAAGCCCATAAATCTTCCTCGTAAATACATCAACCCCTATTATTTTACAATCACATATTATTTATTTTGTTTACAGCCTTAAAGTGATGAAGTTTATTTAACTTTGTCTTGTGTGACTTCACAGCTTTGGAAATCAAAAACTGTTTAATTACTGGCAAGGAAATTAATAGCACGGAATAAACAGTATTTTCAGATTTACGTAAGAACTTTCGGGTGAAGAAACTTTTTCTGCAGGCTAGTTTTCCCTTTGATTATAATTTACGCAAACATGTTTTTTTTTTAAAAAAAAAAAAAGAAGAAGAAAGATTGAGAAGTAAATATTGCACTAAGTTGGTTGATCAGGCCGTTAACTTAAAATTTAACTCCATTTGCGTTTCTGTTTTTCTGGCCACTGGTTCTTTTGTATGATGTATAGACACTGCTTTAATTTACCGTGTTTTTATTAACTCAGTAGTCTGGACACCTCCTTTGTTCTGATATGAGTATTTACGTCCGCCGAAGACAATAACTTCTGTTTAAACGTAACAAGTATTGTGTGTTTTTTCAATGATATCTATCCGGCTACGTGATTAAAAATCGCTGTTTATTTGAAATGGTCGGTTCCTTCGCGAAAAGTTCAAAGAACTCAAAAATCCGAAATAAGTCTAATTTGCTAACCTATTTCAACAATAAGGGGCAATTAGAGACGAACTGCCAAGTTTCCTTTTGGCATGCATTGACCGAATTCAACAGCTTCCATTAACGTTAAGTGGATCTTTTGTCGGCGAAAATTTAGAGGAGTCACCTTGCATCCGGAATCGCAAAACTGGGGAATATTAAACCAGCTCACTTGGAGGTGTTGTGATCACTTGCATTCAAAATTGAACAAGACGTGGAGAGAGTTTGTTCCGAAAAAGAAGTAAGTGTGTTTTAGTTGTCTGGGACTAACCTAACACTTCGCTTGAACCTAAAATCTGTGTTATTTTGTCGCGGATAGCACTATGAAAAAAAAATAAAACGAAACAAAAGGAAACCAGTCTTGCAAACGGCAACCGAAACTTAATAACTGAGATTTTGAAACTGGCAGAAGTTAACAAAGTAACCGAATTGATCAGTTAGTAAGTTATCAAAACCGTTCTGCCAACAAATAGATTTGCGATTAAAAAAACGTTTGAGAAATTCTCGGTGAATTCATGGGCTTAACATTTCAGTTTAACTTTGTTTGATCAGATTTGTTTGACAGGTCCTGTTAGGTTAACTGGTAGATTAGCGTAGTAAAGGACGAATTAAGCTTCAGCGGAGTTTTGTCCAGTGCTAAATAATTCAGTGCTGATACGAGGCCGCTAGTATGAAGCCTCTTCTAGGGTTCAGTTAGCTGGGGCGCAGCGCAAAAACCCGCGCGTGAAAAAAAAACGGTGACGCGCTTTTCCCCTAGTTTTTCATTCCCCTTTTTTTCGCGCCGCGCCCCAGCTAACTGAGCGCTCGGAAGAGGCTACAAGCCTGATTCTGTACGATCAACAAAGACTCTCTAAACCAATACTTCTGTATCCAGTGATAATGAAATCGTTTCTTATCTTAAACATACAATTCTTGCTGTTTTCTGATTTTTTTTTTGAGAGTATTTGTTTTTTCTTCTTGCTCTCGAATATGAGACTCTTTCTCAACTTGCACCGCAAATCTTCCAACAATCGCCCAATGACTGTTATTGAATTACAGCGCAAGTAATGTAATCTAAAATAAACAAACTAAAAACCAGTTGTCGCAATTGGCATGTTATATGTTAAGCAGCAAAAGTAAATAACTAACGCTTCATATTAACAGGATTAAATGTCGTTCTTGTAACTTAGGATCGGACTTTTGCGATCTTGCACAAACAAAGGGCGGGGTATGTTCGCCTCTCACTTTGAATCTTCCCGAAAACAGTAATACAAATAATACAGATTGACCAAATAGCTGCCATTTACCATCTAGTTTACTGTGGATTCTCCGAAATTTTTGCAGTCTATAAGACGTCACTCAAATATCGTCAGAACACCTCGGCTCTCTTTGAATATGTTGGATCGGGACCAGACGCTTTCAGCAGCTTTCAGTCCTCGGGTCGCCATCGGAAATATTCGTTGCTTCTTTGGAGTGTTCGTACATCTTCGGGAAATCTCCGATAATGCATGTATTCATCCAAATAAATACGCAATTCGGTAATTATACCTTCTTATTAACAGAATAACTGGCAAATTTATTCTTTATGCTCTTTTTCTAGGTGTCAATCCTGTCTCACGTTACCATGGTGCAGCATGTTTTGATATTTCTAGTTCTTGTTGTATTTGTCCATGCAACCGAGGCGCGCACCAGGCTCAACCTTGGAGAAAAAATGAAGTTTAACAAAGAGTCCGAGATTCCTGTTGCCGATACAGAAAGCTTTGAAGTATCCAGGTAACATGACAGCTTCGATTATATTCCCGGTCTAGCTCTACGCATCAAAAAATGTACTGAAGTGTAGTGTTTTTTTAAACGGTTCGCTTTGCATAACGCAAAAATAGAATGATGAACGTTTCAAATCAGCAATCAACTGCGGGGGGCGGGGGGGGGGGGTAGTGCCATAGATAAAGAACGGGACGGGCTTGTCGTATCTTGTAAGGGCTAAAAAAATGGTTTTCTACCTCTTAGGGTGTTCACAGGTGTTCACGGTCCACAGCGGGAGCTTTTCGGTAGTTTTCAGGGTATAGAAATGAATAAAATATCACACGGAAATATTTGGAAATCAACCGATCTTTAATTTTGTCTCGGAATTGGTACTTCTAAGAAGTGAAAAAAATTTCAAGCCATGCATACAAAACCTGGTTGGTATCTCTTCAAAATTGCCGACGAGCACCCCGGTCTTTTCTATATGGGAGTACCATCGGGACAATCGACGTGGCCATCGCCGGGCTTCTCCTCATTAGGTGTTCTCTTTCTCTTGAAGCCGAGCGTGAATTACACATATATAAAGGGCTTGGGAACGGGTTAGCTTATTCGATGATAACACTGTCCACGAGTTGCTCGACACTTCTTATACAGCGTTTGTTCAAAATGTGCTTCTCTCAAGAGAATCGGGAGAATCCTGGTAAATTCCCAGAAAGTGTGAGAGTGAAAACACCCTCCCTCAGTCCAATTTCAGTTCTCAGTAGTTGGTAGAAATTGTTCAAAATGCAAGAGGTTCTCAAAATATGAAGGGCCGCCAAAAAACTAAGTCGCCGAGCAACTTCCGGGCAGCCATATTTAGTGGGGTCATAACATTTGGCGCCGGATGCTACTTTTTATTGTCACCATGTTCATGATTGGTTAATTTCCGTTATTTTCTTTCAAGTCTAAATGAAGGACCAAATGAAGGCCAGTTTAATGACGGCAATGTGAGGCGTTATAGTCCTTGTCGATTCCTTCCACTAGAGTGTCCGATTGGCTAATAAGCTCAAGGACTGAAAAAGATTACGGTAATATCATAACTTACCTGTTTATATAGAGCGGCGTTCTTCTCTGGTTTTATTCTTAACCTCGTTCCCAGGGTCTCTCTTCTTCCCACCCCCTCTCTTTCTCGCTCCAGGGGGTGAGAAGAAGAGAGACCCTGGGAACGAGGTTGTTTTATTCTCCGACTGGATAACAAATTAAGGTGCGCGAGCGTAGTAATCCACAAACTCAGGTCAAGTGAAAACCGCTCTATTACAGATGCTTTTACAGTGTTACTCAAACTGAGCCACTTGGTATTCAGAACAAAGGATGGCCGGCGATCTTTTTCTTAACTTAACCAAATAACTTTTAATAATACGAACAATAGATCTTAACTAAATTGAAAACCCAACAAAGTGCGAGGTCTCGTTAGTCTCTGAGGAAACTTTGTCATTTGTTGATTGGTTAGTGTCGATGCTAAATTTTGGGCTTTCAAGCTAAATAATTGGCCGTCAAGGACCGAATCTCTAAGAGAGTATATAACGCAGAGTAGTCGATAGTGTTTATGTTTTCATTTTAAACAGACCGTTATTTCCCGTTCTAGCAAAAGCTACCAGTCCATTTTTACCAGTTGTCTACGTTTTCATCATCAGTCTTCTTGTTGGTGGCACGGTAGCCACACTGTAATATACTCTGGGATCTGAGATCACATTCGGTTGTAACACGAAATACTCGCAAACTAGTGCCGCCTCGGTTGAAGCCTGCGAACGCAGATGTATTTGCAGGGTGTAAAATCGTGGGGTTCGTGATTGTTAAAAGCGAACATTGAACTCTCTTTTCTGATTGGCCGAAAACGTTCAGTGAATTCTCGAAATCAGCGCCTGTGACACTCAAGGCTGCGGTGCATGATTTCTAAGGGTAATCATGTTAAGTTCACGCGCTTTGTGTTGCATTCTTGCCGTCCGTGAAGAAGCAAAAACATGACTTTCATTTTTTTTCGTTCTTTGTATAATGAAAGAACTATTAGATCAGTCCGGTTTTTGTGATATCCAGAATAATCAAGGTCTCGGTAAGGCCTTCGGCTTCGGCTGATAACTCAACTAAACCGCGGTCTAGATTTTCCCCTCTAGACCGGCATCTACACCGGTTTTATTTTGCGTTGAAAAAGTAGCAAACTAAAATACGAAAATATTCACCATTTTCCTTTGTTTTCTTCTAAATCATTTATGGAAATGCCAAAAAGGCTGACGACAAAAAGAAAGTAAAGAGGACGGGCAAATTTCGGCAGGTTTAATTAAGTTAAGCTCATTTCTGTTCGCAAGCAAAATGTCAGCAAATCAGTTACCTTAAACGAATCCAAGTTTTCTTCCTTGCCATTTAATAAGCATCTTATTAACCGAGCCAAGTCGGTCTTTAAGGGAGAATCTTGTCACGACGACGGTCAAGATTCTCCCATACAGACCTGCTGCTCGGTTAATAAGAGCTAATTTCTACCAGGATGCTGTCCTTTACAATCATAAACAAAACTGAGATATACCAAATGTTTTTCATTTATTTTTTATTTTTTAGTTTCAGAATATACGGTGGATACACACAGATCCAGATGTAGTTATACGTTAAAGAAGTATAAATGTAAATCTTAATAAAATCTACCGGAAACACGTAGAAATTGAGATGTTGATGAATATTCCTCAGAGCAGGTCCTGACCAAAACCTGCACTGACGGCGTACAGGGGAGAAATTGTGAAAAAAAGTTGCAAAACAACAGGGAGCACTCAATCTTATTGAGTAGGACAAGAGTAAATAAAGGAATGAAAAGGAATGGATATTTTACTTTTAATTGCCTCTTGTTGTCAACTCGTACTCGAGCCTACATGGAAAACTGCTGCCTACCGTTTCGAGCAAAATATTTAGCGTTAAACTCGTACCGAGGCCTTCTTGCAAATTGCAGATAATATTTTTTTTCATTCTTTTTTTTACTCTTGTCCTACTCACCAAGGTTGTGTGCTCCCTAGAGCAAAAGGTGAAATTCCTTGACTACTTCCTTTGAGTACAAATAATCGTTTCTCAGCTTTTTGCGTTCCCTCACGAGGTTCCACGCGCGTCAAAATAAGTCCCCTCCACGCGCGTAAAGGTCCGCAAGCTCGAGTGGCACCAGTATTTTTCTCCTGAACGTTGTCAAGATTTTTTTCGTAATCCTTTTCTGGCTTTGTGCGTCCCCATGCGACCAGTTTTTGCCTTGCAGTGAAGTTTTAACTGACATGATGATTTTATGCTCTTTGTGAATTCCTTCCGTTTTTCTTCTGTACCTTTTTGGATGTTTTCAGACCATTTTATCCATTTTCACCTTAATGAGTTCGCACCCCAGCTCCCACCTTGTCTCGGGCCCTAACATTCCTCGCGGTTTTCATCTTAGAATTGAAACGATCACTGAACGGGTTCATTGCACCTTAAGCTCAAACTATTGAAAAACGCAGAAGCAGTGAAAAGTTAGCAAAAAAGAGATCAACTTCACCGATACAGCATTTAGGAAAAAACTTTTATTAACACTGGAAAATACAACTACTGACCTCGCTAAAAGTTCAATAGACCTAGAATTGGTAAAATATTCCTCCATAGGAAAATATGCAACTTTACTACTAATCTCAAGTGTATTGATCTTTTTTTTTACAACATGAAGTTAGTTTTCTTACTATGGAGTTCTATAGAATAAGGAAAGTCAGACTATGCTGATAAATTACAAGGATGGCTGTCTACTTTGTGATTGGACGGGATGCAATTAGAAAGCAGTCGTGAATTAAACTATTAACAAAACATTATGATGAATTTCAGAGCAATTCCAGAGTTACAGGTACTTGAAGTGAGAGCACATATCTTGATGAATGAACTGCCCTCCTGAAAACCAATTTCCAACCAGACTTCTAATGAACTCATCATCACAATACAGTCTATTTTTCAAGTGGAGCATAATTTAACAGTTTTTCAATCAAGTCCACATGTGATAGAAGCATTCTTCGACAGCAGTATCTCTTCAGTCCCAAGGCGTCAAGGGCATCTCTAGATAGATACAAAAAAGACTCATCAATGTACCATTAGATAAACTTTAATACATTATAGTTTTTCTATAATCTACATTTTCAAATTGCAGCTTTCACTGTTGGGGACACTAAACATGTTGCGGATATACTGGACTTTTAAGTTTAATTGCTGGCCATGACCATCTAGGACAGCCACAATGCGCTTAACTTGGTGATTAATCTTCATACTTGGTTCACATCTCCAAACATACTCTAGAGGCTAAATGCATACTGTGGACCAGGGGTACAATGCAGACAGCAGACGTCACTCAATCATGCCACCATTTTATTATTTATCGTTGTTTATGGTTAGCACTCGATAACGGAAATAACACTATGTGCGCTTTAGTCTGCAGTCTGCATTTTACCCCTGGTAAGCATACACTGACCGCCAACAGAACATTGTCCTCCATGCCATGGTGCAAATGCTCTGACTATAATACAAGATAGGAGCCAATAATATTATCTAGTTTCATATTTCTGGAGCCTTCAAGACAGTAAGTAAAGGTAAGCGTTCGTTTAGGCCCCAAGTTGATTTACCCCCAACCAGTAGTTGATTAGCCCATAACCAGGAGTCAAAAACACTGTCTATTTCACGTTCTTTAAGCGTGAATGGGGGCTTAACGAACTCTCTTTGGGGGCTAACCAGCTAACGGGTTATCGACTTAGACGCTAACCAACTTTGGAAAGTTTTTTTTTTGGAAATCTGTGGCTCAAATCTACTCACCCTTCAGTATATTCTGCTTGAAGTAAACCAAGGTAGGTTTCCCACTTGTTTCCGATTACTTTCCCACACGTAAAACAACGAATTGGGATGATCATGATATTCAGGTGCTAAAAAAACAAATAGGAAGGTCAGTGGAGAAGATTACACAAATTAAATCGAGAGCTAAGTTTGCACGTGCAATTCGCTTCAAAACCAAAGAATAAAGTCGCAAAAAAACACTTGCCGATGCACTAGATGTTATTAAAATGCCCCCAAAATATGATAAAAGTTATCAAATTACCTTTTACGATCTCCAAAATACGAATTTCACACAAATTTTGCCAACTTTGCGAACTACAAAAGCACAATGAGTAATTAGATTCCAGTGTCTCACGGACGCAAGGCTCATCCGCTGAAGAGGAAAAGGGCGGGCTCTTGTCCTCTCGGTCACCTTGCGGGGGAAGCCTCCCAAAGATGTCTGGCAGAGGCCTAGGGTTTGGATTGTCGGCTTTGTTACGTGGGTCGTACAGGCCCTTCAAGGTTTGTAATTTTATGCTCCTTTGCATTATGGTGCTGTTCCTGTGGAACAAAAGCTTTTCTGCGGCAATGAGAGCCAGATTTTCCTTGCGCCGTGAGTGATCGCACGCGTTGCTAGAGCAGACTGTATGCATAGTAATTACCTTGGAATTTAAGCCTAAAAAAAAATTGTAAGCTGAACGTTAAAAGCTCAACGTAAAATGTTATAAATTATTTGAAGCAATACTATTATTTTATAAGATATTATGAGTTTTTAATACCTTATAGATATAAAATGCTATTTTTGTAATGGGTGCAGTAAAATGGGGGTCAATTGCTCCGAATACCACTTTCGTCTATGGTTCTCCTGTAGGCGTATCAAATTGCATTGTTGTCAACGAAAAATTGCTCCAACTACGCATTTTTTCTTTTCTATTTCGCGACCATGCACTATTGTAATAGATCCCAGAAATTGGCCGATTGATTGCTCAAAGTTGCGTTGTTGTGCATTTCTCAAAGAAAATAATAATCTTGCATGCACCTTTCAGTGAAAGCTCCAGTGGTGTATGACCCTTGCCATTTGGTGTATTTGTGTATTTTGAAATGCAGTGCTTGATTGTTGTCCCGGGGGGGGGGGGTACTCCCTTATATGGGCTATATAGGTATGTGCGGCCCCAAAGGGTATGGTTTTTCAGCCCTTTTGGTCATAAATTGGGTACCGATTTTAGCCATTTTGCCACCATTTTGGCCATAAATAGGGTATCGATTTTTGCACTCTAGTCTTCAATTCGTTTTTTTTTAGAAGAAGCTACTTCTTCATCACGCCCCCCTTCTCCTATCCGCGCTTTGCCTTCCTCTACCCCGTTAAATGCCTGCCATGCATGCTAGATAAAGCCAGCAACAAAAGCTCTTCCCCTAATGATTTAAGAGTCAGATCATAAATAGGGTATTAAATTTTTGGTCAGGTCATAAATAGGGTAGGGGAAATCACAGATTTTGGTCATAAATAGGGTAAGGGTTTTCGGAAGCGGGCCACACACCCCTACCAAATTTTTATGCGAGTACCCCCCTGGGATTGTTGTCCACTTTTTACATGTCAAAATAATATTATTACGTGGGTTTAATAAACCAGTATTTTTCCCACATTCTCCAATACTTCCCTGCTTTTCTTCTGATTTTCAAACAAGTTTTGATGTAAAACCTTTAATGTGAAGATTAGCTTTACTCGCACTGTCTTTTATTCTCTACAAGTGTTTGTGCACCAGGACCCATTTTTTGAAACAGTAGGTAAAAGGCAACCCAGAAATGGCTTACAGTGTGATTATTCTAACTACGCCCACCTACGAAACTTTCCAAAAGTTTAATGAAAAAAAATTGTGGAGGTTAACAATAATTTTCCAACAAATTATCTTTGTAATTAAACTGTATGTTACAAAAGCAACAGATTTGTGGTTATTTTGGATAATTTGTTGGAAAACTATTGTTAACTTGCTTCCTCCATGATTTTATCTCGTTAAATTCATTTTGTAGAAAATTTTGTAGGGTGACCTTTATTAGAGGAGTCACACTGTAATAATCTATTTTGATTGTACAGCCCTCCGTGGAAAAATAATTAAAAGTGTATAGATCTGATTGTTAAAATTTAATACTGTACAGCAATCAGAAAGTGACAGTTTGTATCTGGATCTGGCAACCTAGTGGTTATTTGGGGTTGCCATATTTTTAGCAATATTTTATATAATAAAGAGGATGTTGTTGTTGTTGTTAGCTATGTCATCAGGATGTCTTTTGAGTACATAGAGAGTGAGATAATTAAGTTAGGCTCCGTAGTTTTTTCTTTTGTGTGTAGTCTGGGTAGACTATTTACGCCTGAGATGTCAAAATTGTGTTGATTAACAATACCTATCCAATGATGTATGTGGTATGGTTTTATTGACATTTCCTACAACCATAATGGCTATCAACAGGTATTCCTTAGAAGAGCGCAGACTTCAGCAATTCCGAAGGATCAGGTTTGTTTTTCTTATGCCAGTTTTCCTTCTAGCATTTCACAGGCGACAGTATTGGTAAATATTGTGCACTTATTGTAGATTCTTTTTGATTACAGTTTAGGAGCAGTATTTGAGTCACATCAGAGTGTCAAGAATTAGTGCCTGGGCATGCATTTTTGTCCCTATATTAATATACTTGTATACTTCTCTTCTTTTGTTTTCTTTCTTAAATAACAAAAGGAGACAATAAATTAGGGATAAAAAAGTGTCCAATTCACTAATTCTTAAAATTCTCGTTTAGCTTATTCTTCAGAGGACACCCTGTAAATTAGAATCAGAACTAAGTTAAAGAAACCCTAACCTCACATTGAAAAGTTGGGTATAGAGCAGTCCTCGTTTTAAAAGAGACTGTGAACTCACGTAATTTTGCCTGCAATGTATATAATTCTTATTTTTTTCTTTTTCTGATTTGTTGTTTTACAGCTTTTTGACAAGGTTCTGATTGCCAACAGAGGAGAGATTGCCTGTAGGGTAAGTGAACTTGGTTTACACTATTTTTTTTACAAAGGTGTTCAACTGTCCTCTCCATGATTTTCAGGTTATGAGAACATGCAAACGTCTTGGAATCAAAACTGTTGCAGTCTACAGCGAGGCAGATGCAAATGCTGTAAGTTGAGATTAGCACTGATTTTCTCCTTACTTGGGCTCAGCTCTCTCTAATGGTACAAAATTATGATAGAGTATCCAGATTTGATTTCTTTGTTCTTATGATGACAAGTGTGAAGTTACTACTTATTTGATATTAAAAAGTATTATTTAAAATTGATTTTCTAGCTTCACGTTAAAACTGCCGATGAAGCATTCTGTGTTGGTCCTCCACCAACGAATCAGAGTTATCTGAACATGGATGCCATCATGGAGGCAATAAACACCACTGGAGCACAAGCGGTGAGGAAATAACTTCTTATATGAGTTTTTGAATGTATCTTATTGTTTCTTTTTGGTGGTTGATGATGAAATCTGGATCCCGGAATTTGTCTGGTCATTAACAGAAAATGTCCATACTTGTATCCACCCCCACCCCAAGAAGGGTTGTTGGAAATCCCAAGGGGGAGGGGGTCTCAAAAACCCAAATGTTTAAAGGAAAGAAGGGACCAAAATTTAAATTTCTAGCAGAGGAATTAAAGGTGGAGGGGAGGGAAGGGAGTTGAAACCAGAAAATGTTCTGTAGGAGGGGTAATTGATACTTTTTGGAACAATACATTAGGTGTTTAGCCTGATAAATACATATACCGGTAAAACTGGTATCTTGTGGAGAATATTTTTTTCACTACTGGATGTAGAAGTCATGTTAATCGATGAAAAATACCGTAGCGTCCAAAACTGTGACAATTAAGTACCATATGCATTATGCTAAAAATCTGGGAAATTTCTAAGGTAGCATTCTCTTAGACCTTGCAGGGATGGTAAACGACATTTTGGGAAGTCCACTTTTCAGATCAAATGGCTAACAGCCTGCTTTGGGTTCAAGGAATTGTCAGATCATAATGTTCCTTATGGTACTCTAATTTGCAGTGCTTTCAATGTCAGTACTTCCTTGTTCTCTAGTATGTGTTCTGACTTGTACCCTGAATAATTGTCTTGTAGGTTCATCCTGGATATGGTTTTCTATCAGAGAACAGCAAGTTTGTAGCCAGACTGGTAATTCTTACTTTGTAAATATATGCTTTCTATTTCCTTTTATCAAATCTGCACCTTTTTTCTTTAACTTGTTTATTTTATACTATCAAAAGGAAAAAGCTGGTGTTACCTTCATTGGTCCAAAGGCATCCGCTATGCAAGCTATGGGTGATAAAATACAAAGCAAACTGATTGGAAAGAAGGCTGGTGTGAACATTATTCCTGGGTTTGAAGGAGTTGTTAAGGTGAGTTTTGTGTTGACGTAGGGCAGGTTTTTGCTGTGAAAACTTAAGAAGAACAATGTCATTTAAGAAGAATTTCAAATAGGAATAAACCTTTGGTGATAACAGCAGGAATGGTAGAATGTAGGAGATATGCTCACATTCAAGTTTCATATTTTCTTTAGGATGACAATGATGCAGTCAGGATAGCAAATGAAATTGGTAAGCTGAAAATCTTAATTTATTACTAGCTTAGCTCCTGATCTTTCTTGGGGATGAATAAAGGGGTTGCAGTAGTTGCTTAATATGTGAAGCAAGAATGGCATAATTGGATGTGCACTTGCCTCCAGGGGTTAATTAATAAATTTTATATCGAGGGGTAATACTTCAACCCAGCATGTACCGGTATGTGAATTACGTGCCTACTGGCACGATGAGGCAAGATGACAATGACAATGTATTTGAATTCCATTTGTGGTTGTTCTGGCTATGTTCTGGGAGTTTTTTTCCCTAGGCAATTCCACTTTTCCTTATTAACTGATTTAAAATTTTTTGGTGTGTCTGAATTTTTAGGTTATCCAGTCATGATCAAAGCTTCTGCAGGCGGAGGTGGCAAAGGGATGAGAATAGCTTGGAATGATGAGGAGACAAAGTGAGACACTTTCAATTTAACTTTTTATAAATGACAGCAGTGAAGACATACATGTTTGTTATTGATTTGAAGGTAGTTCATCATCATCATCATCATAAGTCATGGCTCCCCTCTTTAACTTGTCTCTTCCAATCTGATCTGTCATTCACAGTGGCAACAGCCTCACTTCACGTGCCAGCACCCATCTTCACCCTCCCTCCCTCCACAGTTCTCCATATAGATCTCCCTTGGCCCCCCTCTACTCCTCCTACCCAGGGGTGCTCAGGCTAGGACAATACACAGGTTCTGTTGGCGATCTTGTTGAAGGTATTTACTGTCTCACAGCTAATTGCAGTTACCAAATAATGTAATTTATTAGGGAAGGATTCCGGCTCTCATCTCAAGAGGCCAGTTCCAGCTTTGGAGATGACAGGTTGTTAGTGGAGAAGTTTATTGACAACCCAAGACACATTGAGATTCAGGTGCGAGCCTTCAATACTGTTTATCAATGTCATTGCTTTGCGTTTGAAACTAGATCTGTCAATGATGTGTAATTATAATTTTTGGGGTGAGATGTGCAGAATGTTTCTCACTGAGTCCAGACATTAAACCTTTTGATAATTGTTTAAAATGTGCTGTTAATTCTAATCTTCCTTCTGTAAAGGTTCTTGGAGACAAGTATGGAAATGCTGTAAGTTTAAAGTTGATATAATTTTATGCTGTTTAAAATTAATGTCTGCTGAATTCTTACGCTTCAAAAGACATTTAGTTTTTATATTTATAAGTTCCCACATGACAGGTACTGCATAAAAAGATATGTACGAGCATCATTAGTGTCTAAATGTTATATCAATTTTAGTTTAAGATGCTTTGCACGATTTAAGCAAGTTGGTGTCCACATGAAGAGCAATTTCTAGTTCTGGGTCGTTATGTTGTGGACCAGGACAGCCAGGCCAGCCAGGCCAGCCAGGACAATCTATGCATGTGTACTATTAGTTAACTGTTAATAGGTGTGCTTGATCTGTGTAACGTGATTAGCATGTGTCTATGAAAATGTAGAACGGTCATAATATCTATTGTCGCCAAATCTGTTTTTATTAATCTACTTTTGTACTCTCATCCGTTTTACACAATATTGTTCTGATTGAACTTACAAGAAGCTTTCTCAATAAAAACTGAATTGGAATAATTGCGTAACAAAACAATCTAGTGTCTTTCAGGTGTTCTAATTTTGTGTTGTGCTTACCAATAGGTTTATGTGAATGAAAGAGAATGTTCTATCCAGAGACGAAACCAGAAGGTCATTGAAGAATCACCAAGGTGAAAAATTGATCAGTTAATTTTTGTTGTAAAATGTATGTACAGATGTAATACACACATTGATCATGTTGAGGGATAGCAACAATAGTAGTAGTGGTGGCAATGTTGCTATTCTTTGATGATTTGTGGAGAAATAACAAATTGAAGTAAATTAAACCTAAAAGTGTTTCAAAATGACTCATTGTATATGTTGCAATGCTGAGTTCTTCCTTTATTTTAATTAGTTTTTATGCAGGACACATATCTACATATGAACTCTGAATTACTTTCTCTTTCTCTAACAAGATTACAGTAATGTTGCCTTCTGTCTGCTTAGAATGAAGCTGTCTCCAGCTAACTGATATAGTTTTTTTGTAGCCCATTTGTGGACCCAGACATGAGAAAAGCTATGGGAGAACAAGCCGTTGCTCTTGCTAAAGAAGTTGGATATGACTCAGCTGGAACTGTGGAGTGCTTGGTCGACTCACAGAAGAATTTCTACTTCCTTGAAATGAACACTCGTTTGCAGGTGGAACATCCCATCACTGAGATGGTAGCTGGGGTTGATCTTGTAGAACACATGATCAGAGTTGCAGCAGGTATGATCACAGGAAGTTGTATATGATTGGTTCAATTTTTACCTCTGCTTTGCAGTATAATTTTCATCAAAGGGGAAGATGGGGGTGTCTGAGAGCAATACCCTTAATTAGACCAACAAATGTGACATTGGACTGCAGAGCTCAGGAGCTTGAATCTAGATGAGTGCAAAATTGTAGTATGGTAACAGTATGCTAGGTTTCTTTTTTGTTGGGGGAGGCAGGGGCTAATCTGGGATCCTGGTAGGAGAAGGGTAGGGTAAGGGATTAGGAGGGTAGGGTATGGTTTGGGACTGAGGATGTGGTTGGTGGTGTCCATGATATTCCTTTGAAGAAAGCCCCTTCAATAGTGGGAAAAAAATAACTGGTTGAAAAAAATTAAAATTAAATTACTGTACAACAAATAGGCCATACCATCTCACCATTATTCTCAGAAAAGGGTACCTTGAGAGGCCAAGAGCATGATGTGGACGTTTTACAGTGTATGAGAAACTGGTTGTTACCTGCTAAGGATTTGAAAAAAAAACTATACTTTCTGTGTTTAATCATTATTTAATCAACTTTCAGGTCATCCCCTCAGTATCACCCAGGCTGATATTCCAGTGAATGGATGGGCAGTGGAATGCAGAGTGTATGCTGAGGTGAGGGACTGAAACTTTGTAATCAGTATTTTAGCTTTCTCTGCTATCTTCACCATTGTATCACAAGAAGGTGGTGAGTCAAGGTGGTATATTTCAAGAAAATTTACTAAGAGTCCCAGAGGAAGCAACAAATCTAAACTCACTGACAGTTTTTGTGGTGATCACCAGCCTTGCAAACACAATACCAACCCCAGAAGCTCAGTTTGACTTCAATGGGGCTGGTTGCCATATTTCACTTTTAATTGTAGTTAGGAGAATTTCGTGTTACATTTAACTCTAGTGGATAACTGAATAGCACAGTATGGGGTAGAGGAAAGGGCCCAGAAAAACAGGCCCTTCCATTTATTGAAAATAAATCTGCCCATGCAGAACTGGAACATTACAACATAA
>Ga0126337_10000548_pt1 | contig 19443 bp, 9 predicted proteins | sample DipCmetagenome_FD_92527 | JGI IMG/M metagenome (GOLD analysis project Ga0126337, IMG submission 92527) | Coral microbial communities from La Bocana,Puerto Morelos, Mexico - Diploria C A metagenome | ecosystem: Host-associated > Invertebrates > Cnidaria > Coral | place: La Bocana,Puerto Morelos...
GTGCGGCGTGTGGAAAAATAAAGAGCGTCGAGGAGTGTGGAAAATGTGGTGGGGAAAATGTGGAGTGTGGAAAATGCAGAGAAAAAAAAATGATTACTTATCGATAATCGCCCTGAAAAAAAAAGGTTTTCATTCCCTATTCCCGATTTAGTAACATCAATGCGAGTGTGAAAAAAATGAGGCTTTTGTAATAGTCTAATTCCGTTATATTCTCATTGAAAAAATTCTTTATAATATCGTGACACACGTGTAAATAAAAGAAATCAATGTGTGTAGCATTTTAAAACCGCCGCGGCGACGGCTCTATCGTATAATATTTTTAGGTAGCTCTGAGGAACCGCAACGAATTAGGTAAATAAAGATTGAAATCAATGCGTGAAGCACTATTGTGAATTAACGATATTAACAATCGATCCATCATCTTTAAAAAAACGGTATGGGTCATTACATTTTCATAGCTAAATTGTGCAATTCTTTGCAGCTCTAAAGAACAGTTAACGATTAAGTAAACAAAAGATTGAAATGAATGCGCTTAGCATTGCTATGAATTAACGATATTAGCAATCGGTTCACTACTAAAGTGAGATGCATTATGACTTTCATGGTTAAATCGTACAATATTTTTGGTTACTGAAACACACACAACTTCGTGGTGAAGCACGTGGATCGGCGTGTGGTACGCGGGGACAACGGCACCCACCAATCAGTCGACCAAGGCCAGAGGGCAATGTCAGAGGGCACGAACTCGTTAATTTTTTTCAAACTTTACTTGAGTACATCGACCGATTGTTAACATCGTTCAATCACAATATTGCTACGCGAGTTGCGTCGCGATATTGCAAAACACTTTTTCAAGATTATTTGATTTCCATATTACAGACGCCTCGTTTTTCACACTCCGCATTGATGTTACTTAAATGGGAATGGAGAATGGGGAATCCAAATGGGACCTATTTCAGATTAATTGTTGATAATGCGGACAATTTTTTCGGGCCGATTATCGATATCTTTAGCTTTTTTTCTTTTTCGCCGCATTTTCCGGCCACACTGCCGATGTTCCACGCTTCTGATTTTCCACACTCCTTCAGTTACGCGAATAGAACAAGACTGTAATTGGAGATATCAGGCAATTTAAATAATGATGACTGACGCTAGAAATCCGCTAATTAAGATTCCTACCGGGAGTTTAGCGCTTTAATGTTGACAGAATTAGAAATAGTCTCACTTCTAGCTTAATTTTTCATGAAGAGTATATTTGTAAAATTTTGCGGTCTGAAACGAATATTTTGGTTTCGCTAAAACGGTGGATTATTGTAGGCTGCGGAGAACTGAAGAAATTCTCGAAGGTATTTTGATGCATTTGAACGAACTCTGTACGAGACAATTCCATAGATGTTCGAAAGTATTTTAATTGATCCACCTCAAATCAACATTGACCAGATGAATAGACATCTTACAGCGAGACAAAAAGAAAGAATGCAAGAAAATTCGCTTAAAAATCGATTGTGGTTTAAGCGCAAAATCCAAAATTCACAACTGTTTCTTATTTAGCAATCATGTCCTCTTTAACGATTTTTTGGCTCAAGATAAGCCTTCTTATCAAGAAAGATGTTTTTTGTTTGGGAAGAAAATATCTTCTCAATGCGTTTGACATACCAGAAGAGGTTGTGACACTTCAATGTCTAGTTTTAAAAGATCCCAGTTTTCACACAATCGTGTGGACAGCTGTTCCGGTCACTTAATAGACAAGTTTTCTTTTTTTTCTTTCACATCTAGTCACGTTTCTCTCTCACTGCACGTTTTGGAAACGCTGTTTGAAAGTGTGTAAGACACACACAAAAAAAAAGAAAAAAAATCGCGCAAAAATAATCCGATAAAAATATGACCAACGGCGCTCTCGCTTATGTTTAAGTAGCCGTCACGTGCGCCAAATGCAAGGATTTCCAAACGGTTCTGCAGTTTTTGAACCTTTGACAGAAAAAATATTCCTCAATGTTTTCATTGTGAAAACGATTTTCACAGGTTAGAAGGCGCACCGGAAAGAATCTCCCAGGAAGACATTTTTCTATTCATAGCACGTTGTAGATTGAACTTTCGCAAGTGCTTAGCCTGTCTCATATGTTATTACGTTAAGTCTTTTGTCATGAAATAAGCGCACACTAACACCACAGTCTGCACTGGCACGTGTATTCCACCGAACCGGCCATATTTAACTGGGCAGTCATGGGCGTTTCTTCATTTCAACCACCGGCAAAGAACGCTATTTCCGGTGGGGAAACCCTGTCACAAAAAATTCTTTCACAATTTTGGCATTTCTTCGCTTTGCTTACGGACTTGAAAGCTTGTAACATTACCGCTTTGTGTGCGGCAGCATTGGGCTCACTGTCTCGAAAATCCATTATTTAAAATCAATTGTTAATACTTTTTTAAAGGATCCGGTGTGGAAATCATCAACGCGAGACTTCTTCTTGTGTTTCTTACACTAGAAGAACACATCGAGATCTTATGTGCTTTTTCACACATTTAACGATATTTAAACGTCAGTACGGGAGGGTTTAGAAATTTCATCCGACCAAGTCGAATTTTACCCCGGAACAGCTCAAGAATGTTTTCTCCTTTCAGAAAATAGCGGTCTCTTTGTTAGTTCTAATGTCTGGCGCGTTATTACGAAAATACTGCATTGCAAAGCCACCGATTCCATTCCCTTCAAATGTAAACAAAACGCGTAGAGGTTCCTATTTGTTCAACTCAGATTAATCGCCCCCGTCAATCTCTATTTTAAGAACATAAGTTACTTTCGGTTTAATACTTTGAATTCGAAGTATTCCATTATCGTGAAGATTAATTCTTAACGCGCGCCGGCGGCAGACAGTCCCACGTGCTTGTCACGGCTCTCTCAGATATCCAATGGAATCTCGCTTGTCTAACGAGAGGAAAACTCGCCTATCTCAATTGAGAGATCGGCGCTAAGCCTTCAACTAGGATTTTCTCGCTGGTGATGCTGCCAATAAACTTTCTCCGGCGTTCGTACGCCGCAAGGTTTAAAACAAGCTACACAGGGGCTGTTACTTTTCAATCCGTAATTATCCACATATAGAGTAATATCTTAAGGAGAGATCTATAGCCTATTAAAACAGCTAATAAAAAACACATTGGAGAGTCCTGCACAAGTGTGACGTAAGGCGCTTTTGAACCGTTTTTCTGCGACTACTTTGCTGCGTTAAACTCAGTCATTAGATCGCTTCTCGTCGCAAATACACGCACGTTGGAATGAATTATTACAAGCGTTGAAAACTAAGCGCTATTAGAGAGTGTTTGGAAACTTACCGCATTCATTACTAGTAGCATGAAGACAGCCTCCAGCCAGATCCCTCTCTTCAGGACTACACTATACGCCATGATCTACTCGAACACTGTAGGCAAAGCACCTTCAAACTCGAGCCACTTTCAATCGATAGCCGTTGTGGAAAATGTCACAGTGCGTAAGCGAACAACCCTGCGGGGTATTACAAATGTTAATACGTTACTAGGTGCGATGACTGGCGTCACCGCGCATTGTATGTACAGCGGAAACTGTCATGAGCTACGCCTCTGAAATATTTATAGTGTGATTGTCTGCCAGGCTGGGTGCAGTGTTATTGTTGAAAAAAAGGCTTCATTATGTCTGGCACGCAAAGGCACTAATCAGGACTAAGTATTTAAAGAAGCAGCCTGTTTTATTTTTGCAAAAACCAAAAACCCCTAACGCAAGCTTATAGGCCAGACGCACCTCGTCCGAATGCCCCAAATGCCAGCGGAAAGCACAAAATATCAAAGCAAATCAAGTTGGTGCGCTACTATAGTTTGTAAACATATATAACATTACGGAATCCAAGATTTGGACTGTGATATCTACAGCGAGGGGTATGCTGTCTATTGATAAAAACATCGTGATAAGTAGCCGACATAAAGGTCAAGCGAGTGGAAGTAAGTTTGACAATCGCTGGCCAACCATTTCCGTTTTAGTCCTCGTAGTCTTCTTTCGATCGACGGACAAGAACTACTCGTAGTCTAGTTGGGCGAAAGCTCTTTAAAAAAACTGAAAAATACTTCTTCTCGAATTTCGGAGTCTCGTGTGTCGCGAATTGTATCGGTATTTTGAACTTGATTGTAGTTTGGCGTTTGGCCCGAATGCGTTCAGCAATATAGCAATGTGGCTGCATCAAATGCAAGGTATCTGGAAACTGAACTTTCAGTGTGACATAACAGACGTTAACCTTTCAGTAGCCACAGTGTCGAGAGTCCTATAAAACAAACAAACAGTAATTAATCTGTAAAGAGTTCTCTAACCAAAAAAAACACACACACGAGTTTAGTCTGCAAAACGTCTATGAACACTGTTGCAATTTCAGAGACCATTGATGCAAGAAAATTCGCTTTAAAGATTCTAAACCTTGAGTTTCCACAGTTCTCAGATGTTATTTTGCTTTGTTGCACTTGAACTGTATCAAATTTAAGTGTTGAAAGCCCTTAAGATGAAGATGTTTTACGTCTCACACAATCCTGAACGCCGACAAACTTTGCGTACCTAGTAGAATGTGCAGTAATAAATCCAATTATTCCTGCGCCACAAGGTTGTGATTGGCTGTCCAGCCGCAAAACTAATCTGTTTACCGTGATAACTTTTAACGCATTCCAGCATTGGGCGTCGACATTTTGAAAGATTGCGTCGAGTGCTCATGGGGGGTGCCCGGTTAGAAAAGGGTTTATGTTTTGGCATTGAAGCCGGTAGGGGACCTCTTCCAACAAAAACACTAAAGCAACAACATGTATTCATTACGAACTTTATTTCTTTGTCTCGTTACATTCTCAAGCTAAACTACCCCGTGTTTTGATAGTGAAATGTTACATTGGTGCAATAGTAACTATTTTTAGTCACTCTCCTTGTGTGGCAGAGCAGACAGTACTAGATCAACAGAAACATACACTGCCACTAGGGGAAGTTTCCAGTTTGTGTATTTGTGGTTATTTTTCTTAGCAGATTCCTCACCTGATCGAGTAAAGTATGGTGAGATTTTCATTTGTTTACCCACTGGAATTTTTATTGGGATTAAATTAGGCGATTTATCAGACATACGTTTTCAAGGTCATACATTCATCAGTAGCTCAGTCAGTTATCCAATTTTTTTTAACATGCTTTGACCTGTACAGAGGTCTATTGTGCTCGGTGCGGTTTTCAGCGTGTGTAGATGGGTGATAATTGTTGTTGTTGGTCATGTGTCAGTATCTGACCTTCATGCCAGAAATACGTGTCAGAGAATTGTCCCTGTTCAGTATAGAAAAAAACACGGTGAACTGTGTTGTTTCTTGGACTCGAATTCAAACCAGGTGCCATCGGCTAATTCGTTCAGCATGGCAAAATTCAGACAAGTAGATAAGAATTTAAATCATGACAAAGTTTCATAATACAGGGTAAAAGGTTAACATGTTTGGTATCGGTGTAGTCAGGCGAATTTATCTTGGTGGGCACTATTATTTACAAGAATATTGTTTTTCCGGCCTAGACTGAATATTCTTATTTTTCTTCCGATTTTAGACTGAAAATATTCTAATATTCTTAGATTATAGCTTATTTGATGGCTTGTGATCCAGATTGCAGGCAATAAGGCCTGACAAGACGCACAAAACGTCTTGCAGAAATATTGTTATCATCGACCATAGGGCTACTCTTGCCGTTTCGAGAAAGAATTTTTATAGGCTTGGTTTAAGGCGTATAGATGTATCGTATTTACAATTTTTCTACATACAAAATTATGTTCCTTTCAAAATCCCAGCCTCGGGATTATTTTTAAACCATTCTTAAAATTTCGCAAATTTCTGCCTCGATATTCTTTTAAAATATATTCTTTAGAAAAAAAAGAGTGTAGTGGATTCGTAACAGTTGTGTCTTTCTCCTCATACTGATAATTTGTTCAGGATCTCTTGTCTTGCTTTAATGATTATTGCATATTTCTGATAATTGAGGGTCTGAGTTCACGGAATACTTTTGTTAAAAACAATCGAGTTGTCAATTTTCAGATCTTGTCAGTACTTTTTTTTTTACTAGAAATCCGAGCAACGGTCTCCTGTTTTAAAGAAGAGTTCGTGTAGCGCGGTTTTCACTCGAGTGTCGAAAAGTAATTGCTTTTGCATCCGAACCACCACACGCCTGGCTTAAAACTTGTTCGCACACGTTTTCCCGCGCTTTGCGTCGGCTTCATGTATTTTCCTTCGAGGTTTGCGCTCCCGAAACTGGTCTCTTGTGGTGGACGAGGCAAACTGGGTACGAGAAGGAGATATGCACAGACGTGTTTCCAGCTGGATCGATTAGGCGACTCCATATCACAAATTTAAAATTGTTGTGGTTTTCGCTACAATAAAAACACTTATCAGGCTGCGGACTTTGTACGTTCTTTGGAATATGGTTGTTTTTTTTTAATTGTTAATCGATCGATGTCGCCATATATCACCGCTACACGAGTACCCTTTTTGCAGCTTAGCCGCGCTTTTTTTTCGCGTATTTCCGGGCGTATTTGACTTAGCAAGTCCTGATGAACTCAACAAACATACATGGACAGCGAACCTAGCAAACAGAACACGAAACTAAAATTTCTAAAACCTTCACTTCTTGCAGTTAAACTTGCGAGCAGGCTCTTCGCTCTTTCCTACACTACTTTCTTTCTCTACTAAGAAGAGTCTCCTTACAAGCTACTGGCAGTTGGTTGTCTGTGATGTTAGTTGGGGGCTAGTCTGGTGGACTACCCTGAAGTAATTGATCCTGACAAGAGAATGTAATCCTGAAGCAAACATTTTTAACGTTTACGTTTAACGAGATACAAAGGACAATAAAACGAATGGGCAAAAAGTAGTTAAGGGTTTCACGTACCTTCTTTCCCAAAGAGAAGTCTGCTTAGACTGACCTTAAATGTCCCTAAACTTTAAACTTCGGATTGCGTTTTGTATTTCGGAAATTGTAACCAGATCTTACTCTTTCCTTGGCCATTATTCATCATATTTCGTTTACATAGACTCGACTCAATTTAATTGAATTTGTAAAATTTATTGTTCAGTTTTTTTGCCTTAGGGTAAATATAGGCGAGGACGGAGCAGGAGGGGGGAGAGTGGGGTTTTTAATTTCCCCCCCTCCCCCCTCAAGAATTCGAGAAACTCCGCCAAGTTGTGAGCACTTAGGGCGCGTATCAGAAGACGTTGTTCTTTGAAACACGAGAAATCATAGTGTGCAGCTTCCTGTAGAGGATATTCTTTAAGACTTTAAAAGGACCTACGTCATTTTTTGCAGGTCTGTCGTTTGTAATCCGTTAATCTTCTCCATCCTTTCCTTTATGCATTGTTATTATCTCTTTAGCCGGTTTTTCTATCGTCGTTTATTATTTTCAGGTTAACTTTACTGAGCTCCTGCACCTGCAGTTAATTCTCGTTTAGAAAACGATGTAGTCGACATCTGAATGTATTTTGACAACACGCATTTCAGGGGTTTATACGTTACGTAGACAACAAACCTTGTTATGTGGACTAGTGACTTGGACTGAGGACCTTCTAACATCAACGATGACGACTTTTCCAAACAAACTAACATGAAAACAGACACCTGGTTAGCTCAGTTCACGGTATGTAGAGCGTCGAAGGCTGCCGTGCAGGAGGTCGATGGCCCCAGACCGGACCCACACTCGGGGTCTTCAGTAACTGAGAAGAATGTACTGCCTTTTTAATTACATCTGCAAATGGTTAGAAGTGCAAGTCTTCTCGGATAAAGACTCTAAGTCGCAGGCCCCGCCTCCTGCCCCTCCAGTGTTACATCGTTAGCAGGGCCACACACTTGCGTAGGGCACGGACTCAGTTCCTGGTGTTGTGGTCTGGCCTTGTCGATGCTTCGCAATAAGGTTAACGTCATTACGCCTTTCCCCTCGGACAGAATTGTCCAAGAAAAATTGCTAGAATCCGTTAGCACTCGGTCGAGCGTTGCTTTGCATGTCATAATAAACTGCACTGCGAGAAAGTTCTGCTCAGTAGCTTTCATCCCGGAATGATAGCAGCTGATAGCGTTTGACTCTGGGTGCAAAGCTAGACCTTTGTAATCATCGCTATTGAAATGATAAACCGGAAATTGAAACCCTTAAATGATCAGGTAAGGTTCCGAAACATTCCTGCGCAAAAAAGACCCGCGGCAATGCTGTCAATCTTTGTGTGGCCTCTGCGCTGCAAGCAGCAGTATCATTACCAAAGTTAACGGGATCGCACATCAATGTTCAATTAATGGGATCCAGTTTCGCTTTCAGCGAAATAATACTCGTTGCTTTGCGCTGTTATCTAGAGCTGTGAATACACTGTTGATACGAATTGCTTGATTAGGTCAATTAACTACATTTAACCGTCCATTCGCTGCCAAATTTAATTAGCTCCCAGCTACAATTAATGTTTTTTTATTGCCGTTTTATCCTTCGTCACTTCTCAGTGACAAACTTGTATTTTCATTTAGCGACATTCTCGTTGAGAAATCCCCAAGCTAAGCGATCGTGAACTATTTTTTTCAGCAATTGCTATTTAAGGTCAAGTTTATTCGAATCCTCTCAAGCACTCTTCATTGACATTACCATGAGGTGCGATCATGTTTGAAAAAATAAAAGTCCTGGTGTAATCTATGGAAATTACTTACGCTCCGGCAATGGCTAATTATTGAAAGGACAAAATTCAAAGGTAGACAACGAGAGAAATTCAACCATATCGAAGTTATATAATTTTGCATGGATATAGCCGGCGGCTGATTCAAAAATTCTTGCATCGAATGTCATTACAAATTAGACACTATTGTGAATTCCACTCGTATTCGTTGGAATAAAGAACTAGTTGTTAATGGCTTGACCGAATTGTTTGTCGGGTTAACGTTTCCGTTTCCATATATATGGGCTGGATATCTTCCCGTCACGTTGGTGACTGAGAAGTGAAACTGATGAATTGGCTTGAAAAAAAAAAGATTCATTCAATAATACGGGGATCTAACTACATTCGTAAAAAAAACCAAAAAAGATTCAAAAACTTAAGGTGGCTCTGAACTCCGCCCACAGACTTTCTTCAGTAAGGCGTATTTTGGCTGGGTATGGTTTTAACGCAAATATCTCGTTCACGTTTCAAGCAATCAAAAATCTCTTTGCTCATTACACATATCTACGTTCGAGCTTTTTGAAAAATGTTTTGGTGATTTTAGGAAGTTTTGAAGATTTGATGTTGTTTTAAAATTAGAATTTGAAGTTAAGCATTGGTAGACGCACACCAAACAGCTGCCCCGCACCAACCTGGGGTGCCCCCTTTCGGGAGCGTTCAACTTTCTGTTATGTTCCATAACTTTTTCTTTGTTCTTAATCCCTCCTTACACTTCGCAAAATGTCACTTGAATTCACATGTACCCCCGCTTTAAACTTTTCCAAACGTTGTACCTTAGTAGTCTAATTCCATCGATAACAAAAGGTGATAGTCACCAAGCTCGTTTTTGAGCGTAGTTACACTGTTACCATCGTAACTGTGATATAATATATATATTACGCCGTAATAGATGACTATATGGAAGTGAATAATGGAAATATCATAAACTTGACTCGTAACCAGTGTCCTTATATCGAAGAAATTATTGTTTCGCATGTGTGGATGGAGTCATGATGACATGTTGAGACCTCAGCTAAAGAATGTACTTATCATACAACACGGATTTCGAAACTGTGTTTTTCATGATTAGAAAATTAAAATTTCTCAGATACTTACTGACTCACAACAGACTGTAATGAATGGAACGTTATCCTTGCGCGCATCTTAAGATTACTTAAAAGAGCTCAGTCGCAGTATTTTATCTACGTATAAAAAAATACCTTTAAATTGAAGGCAAACCATAATAGTTTACTAAGGTAGAAAAACACCAAAGAGATACTTATAAGTCATAAAGGAACAAGGATGGTTAAGGATTGAGAGGATTGACACGGATTACAAGCGACGAACTTGAACCTTTCAAGTTGCGTAAGCCGTGACGTAAGTCCTTGACACTGTGTAAGAGATTTTACTGATGCAAATGAATATATTCTTAACCTTCTACAGGTATACTAAGAACTCACAATGTGACCAGCTCCCAGTTGGCTTGATAGCTCAGCTGGTAGAGCACTGCACCGGTATCTCAGAGGTCATCGGTTCGAATCCCGTTCAGGCCTGAACTTTTTTCAGGCTTTAATTTCACAACTGCTTAACTTGTGTGTATAGCTGCGATGATCAATCATAAATTCAGATTTTACTGATAGTTTGATCTAGAAGCACAGCTTGCAGTCACTTTTCCATTGCGAGTTATGTGACTGCGTGGAATTGAGTCGATTTCCATACTGACTAGCACTTTGTATCCCGATGATCAAGGGAAGATTTCCCATGGTGATCCTCTACTAAAAAGTAGTTATGTACCGTTTTTGAGTTTTATACAATGAAATAGCTCACGAGTCGACTGCATTTTCTCGGTATGCACACGAGCTTTAAGACAACTCAGTCAATTTGTTACATGCACACAGCCCATGAAGGGAATGTGCGGAATATACGCATAATGCCTGTAATACCAACTTCCCTGTATTCTAATTGGCTCTACGTAATTTCTATGGCATGGTATAATTGGTTTAACGCTGTGGCTGATTAAAGCAGTTTTATCGCCCGATTAACTAAATCAGATACGCGTTGCCTCTTACAAGACTGTATTGTTACTCAGATAACGATCCGTATTCTAGTCAGATAGTACCTTGTTATCTCTTAATTACCAGTAGCTGGTGCGATAACTAGAAGATAAGTTGGTTAACGGACTTGCTATCAGTGATACAAAACTCAACCTTGGTATGGCATGGCGCAATCGTTATCTATGTGGGCATGTTTTAATCTTCTTATTTGATTCGGATGAATGTATGAGTCTAGATGAATACATATTTAGTCTGGCGAACACAGACATAATCGAAAGCACCTGCCGTGTAGGAACTGGGTAAATGTGAGGGGAATACGTTAAATATTCAATAAGATATTCCTTTTGAAAAGAGGTCAAACTTACAGGCGTTTGCATGGCGTGTCAATACGTTGGCACAGCAATCTATCTAAACTGTAGGTAAATGTCGTAGTTTTCCGGAACCGTTTCCAAGTTTCAAACTTAAACTCCAGTTTCTTTTATAGACAAAAAGATCGTATCTCGTATATCTTCCAATGGAAACGATGCATGCTTGCAGAAAATATTGCTGAACGAAGATTTGCGGTGTATGTGGTAGGCTGGCTTTCTTGAAACTTTATCTCTATTGCTGAAAAGTTCCTCTTTGTTCCTTAACGAGATATTCGCCTTGCACACCAAGTGTTCGCTAATCAGATATAATGGTTACTTAAACAGGTCTTATCTTATCCTTTTTAAAGACTTAGGCTAATAAGTTATACTGTACAGAGCAGTCGCTTTGCTATCAGCAGCATGGTGGAGTTTTTGTATATCTTGTGAACGTGGACGTATTCTGATACCACAAACGGAAATCGATTTTGCTCGTATTGTCATATCTCGTTATATTAGGTGTGTTAGAAAGTGCATCGGCTATACTCAGTCGAATTTTTTGTTCTCATGGTTTCTAAACTAAATAGCTCTATCGTCTCGCCCTCCCGCTGAGTGTTGCAAAATTATTTGAGAGGATCACGTGATACGATATACTATAACTGAAACAAGTCAAATTTCCAGACATTTCTATGGCTGGCTGGCATGGCATGGTTTGAGAGGACTGACACGTTTAATATGACACGATTTATTATGACTGAAACATATCACATTTCAGACTTTTGTATGGCTGGTTGGCAAAAGTCACTCTTGCAGACATACTGCATCCTTAAAGAACATTTTGAGCCATTGCCTTTTGTCTCACTTTACAAATTTACCGATGCACTAGTACGTTTATAGTCCTGATATCCTACAACAAAACATCGTCCCATATCATCGGTTCTTTTTGCTTCTTTTTCCTCCTCTTCGTCAAATCACGAGTGGTGTAAATGTACCAGAATGTGCCTGTACAGGAAACAAGGTCTCGTTGTCCCAAATCCGGCGTGTCCTTGTTTTTTTGATATATTCACTTCTTTTCTTTTTCTTTTTCTTTATATACACTTCTGGTACGTTCATAGTTTTTTGGTAGCTAAGAAGTTCATCTTTGCTCTTGAAGAATATTTCATGTCATTTTGCTCGCTTCTACTAGGATTATAAGTAGGGATAAAGTCTTCTTGAGGCAGCTTAGTCGCTGATTCGGGGACATCTAAAAAACGTAGCTTAAATTTTGAAGTCCGTTGTCTAAGTTTGTCTCATTTTTTTACTCCTTTTTTGTTTTCTCCGCTTTGTTATTGCCATATCAAAGATTTTATTTATCACGTATTTCTGTATGAGCCGAATAAATAGATAAGTATATCCCGATTTACCTGGCATTCTTATCTTGTCTGTTCAAGAGTGCTAGTACTAATGATGTATTGGTTCGCGTGCCTGATTAGCTGTCGTAATTCTGTTTGTGCCGGTGAGGGTCAGGACGAAGAGAATATGGTATCATCCTAAGTGCGTGAATTCGAAACTGGATCTAACACAGTGGGATTGAACGAGCTTTTGAGCAAGATTCACTATAATTGGGGTTTGAAAACCCTGTGGAATGGATTAATGCGCTACTCATGATCACAGCGTACTTCTCAGGTTTTCAATCTTCCCCACGTGCACTCTGTAGGAGATCCGCTCCATTTGTAGTGGTCACGGGCTTTGACCGGAAATAAAAATCCGAAGCACGTCAAAGCAACTTTTTCAGCTCTGGAGAGCGTTAGGAAAACTCTTCGAAAGTGAATATATTGCGGGCAAGGATAGTGAAAATCATCAATTGAGGGTTGTAGATTTGATGCTGATTTCTCAGAACTACCAGTGAGAGAGATGAGTGCGAGCGAGTGAAGAGAATTGTAGTCTCAAGCATTTTAACCATGCGCTTTGACTTTGAACCGCGCAGACTTGCGATAACGATCTCCCACCAGGAGTGACTATGACAATGATCGCTAAATTATTGCTTGTAGTGCCATGTTATATTTTACTAAAGAATGCAATCTGCGGCAACCTAATTTACATTATACGACACCCCACTGGCGTGACGTTTCATTCCGTCAAACTACGCGTAAAATTCTCTCCGCAGGCTTGTATAGACTATGTAACATTTCTTTGACACCTAATGATGAATCATTTGTCCAATTGACACGTCACGTTATCCTTTGTTTAGTCTAACAAGAATATTTACCAATAAAAAAAAAAACCGAAAAGAATAATTCAGGCTTGACCCGTATTAGACCGGCTGGGATTTAGGGGAACAAACATGTTCTTGCCAAAAAGCACCTTTCTGATCGTTTAGTCGTTTCTTTGTGAACAATTTATACCTGCATTTAACGAGTTCAACTTAATCGATTTTTTCATTATCAGATTGGTCGACAACTTCTAATCGTTACGTCGCCATGTGTTGTTTATCTTAGAGTGGAATATCTGTTTTTAAAGACTTACTGCAAAAAGCACACTTTAAAATGCACGCACGAGTCCGTAGATCCACAAGAAATCGCAACATAAACAAAACGATAATTCCCCTACCTGGAGTTGAGATATGTAGCTGTACCTTCGGCTTACTGTTGACTGAAAGGGGGCGATTCGTCGGGTGAACGGGATAAAGGATAGCAAACCGACACAGTGTACTAATTTAGCAACAAGATAGAATTATCTAAACATTTGCAAGACAGACTTATGAATCGACAATGAGGCAACAAGTTGCCCTTTGTATGGAACAGCAGGGTTATGTCTGTCGGCACTCAACTTTGACACAATTCCTTGCGTCAAACCCTTGTCGTGATAGCTGTTTCGTGACTTACTGGAGCGCCAGTAAAAGCTGCTATCATTGCACGGAAATCCTTCCGTCTTTAGAGACCCCTTTAAAGCTCATAAACTTTCTCGTAGACTGAGTGATTTGTCTCAGCCGGCAGTGCTTATGCCGGAATGTGAAATTTACCGGAAAATTTCGATTCCATTGAAATGTGCAGAAGAGGGGACCTAAAAGCTGCGATTAGAAAAGCCTGAAGTCGGAGTATTAGTTTCCTCCAATGGACGTTATCTCTATGCAGTAACGCGATCAAAAAGGTATTTTTTAACCTTTGAATCTGTCTGCCACTTATCAGGCGATAATTAAAAGGCCACTGACTATGACATTAATTCGGATTACGGCGAAGTTCCGTTATAAGTAGTCTGAGCATACGACTAAAGAGAGCTTTCGTCTGTATCACTCCAGGCGACACATATATGCGACATCTTAGGGGGGAAGAAGGGGCCTCTTACAAGTGAGAGTGGGGTCAGATGGGAAATTACGTCTGTCGCTTTTGTCCTTGAATATCCCTTGGGGACTACTTTGATGTCAGTTTGTTTTCTTCCGTTTACACCGGCAACTATAGAACCTTTGGAGCTGTGTGTGTCGGTGCCGTTGACGCGTTGAAACAACTATTACAGACCTTTGGACAGCAGTAATTCAAGTCGAGTTCGAACGTTATACCTAGAGAAAAGAACAAACACAAGCTGCAAATATCCCACCAAAAAATAAAAAAGGTAAAATGTAAACATTCCAGGAAATTTTTTACAGTATTCTCTTACTTCAATAGACAAAGAGAAACAATTTATCAGGTTTTCTGACCCTCGTAACCTTCCTAATAAATTTTGAAAAGGCTTGCCAAAAAGATGCAAATTCTACATCAGAAATGATACACTCAGCTAGCTTGGACTTTATAAATTACTGTAACAAATGACTTAATGCATGGTTTTCTGTCAACAGCCTCTATCATTCTTTCTGGTCGTTATAGGGAAACTCAAAATGCTAGGGAAAAATATTCCATGTCCAGTTTTGCAGTACGTGAAAACATGATGCCAAGGTAAATGTTCAGCCCGAATTATCCGGACTTAACATGTAATAACGTGAGGATTGAGGGATTTGTCGAGAACGTGGTCGGACATGAAAATGTGGTTGCGTTTTTTTCATTCTCAAGAATTCTGATCCCAGCTCGCTGCTGTCTATGAACATGCGAAGAAAAATTATAAAAACGAGAGTAAATGGTTGAAAGAGATATGTACACTTTACCATGTTTAAGACCATTTTTGAGGATCCTTGCGTAACAAAGTTAGCGTTCGAAATATCAGATAGGCAGATGGGCAGATGGACACCGTGACAAACGTCATTACAAAGAGAATTTAACAGGATATGATGAATTAATACTTTTTTAAAAAAACCTTTAAACCGTTCTTGTTATGTTGTCTCACTAGAATACCGTGAAGAGTCAGCACCGAGACTCGAACTTGGAATTTAGAACGCTATGGAAGGATCTTTAGTCCAAGTAACCTTATGGCGAGGGTAAACATGAATTTAAGGACGTTTAAAGTGGGATTAAAAAAACAACACCACCAGACAGTTGAACGCCCCCGAAAGGGCACCCCTGGTTGGTGGGAAACTGTTTGGTTTACGTCTACCAATTTTCAAAACTAATTTTAAAACAACATTAAATCTTCAAAATTTCCTATTTCCATAAATTTCACTAATCCACTGGCATGGACCGTTTACGAAACGGAAATCAGCGTCGGCGCCCCTTCCTAAGACCCAAAACAAGCCTGCTGTTATACTAAAAAAAACTTTCCGGACCGCAGTAATAAATCTCGGATCCGGCCGGAAAGAACGACCACAGAAGACCGCAAGCGAAGAGCGAAAATAAGATTGTGAATTGTGAACATGTTCAAGAATTTTTGCTGCAAACATAATTTTCAGATTTACAAAAAAATGTCTTCCAGTTTTTGCAAAATATATTAGAATATTATCAATTAACAGGTTTTCAAGTAATTTTCTGATACTAGCTAGCAAGTCCGATGATCGATCGATAAACTCGCAAAGAAAGATTGCAAACCTGAGAACAAGAGTCCAAAGAAATGGACTTTGACGTCAATTGGCGTGCGTTTTCAACCAAACGTCACTGTAAAGCAGGATATTAAAACAAGAGAAAGATTAATTATTTAACCGCCGACCGGTTAGCTCAGTTGGTAGAGCTTCGGACTACCGTGCGGGAGGTCGAGGGTTCTTAGGGTCTTAAAATAACTGAGGAGAATGTGCTACCTTTGTATTTACATCTACTAGTTAGACATTCTAGTCTTCTCGGATAAGGACGAAAACTCGTAGGCCCCGTCTCCTGCATCTTTAGTGTTATATGTTTATAGCAGGGGACGTTAAAGAACCCACACACCCTTCACAAAGAGTAGGGAACATAGTTCCCGGTGTTGTGGTCTGATCTCGTTGTTTGGGTTTGCTGCTTAACATAGGGCTAATCTCATTGCAGTTTGTTCCCATTGGACGGTGTCCAAAAAAATTAGTGACTATGACTATAAATATTAATTTTACACTGTTTCTTATAGCGGGTATATAATTTCAATCATTTCCTTGGCTTGATTTAATGTGTCTAAATAAAATCGCCACAGCTCAATATTTTCATGTAAAGCTCTATTTTTATTTTTGTTTCTGTTGATAACTGACACCCTTCATCCACTGTCCAGATCCAACAGTCCGTGCCAACAACTTCATTACTTTGATGTTTGTTTTCGTCCTCGGGCACCCCTTCCTGAGAGGAGATCAGTTGCGGTTCAATTTGCGGATCCCTTTCCTGGGTAGAGCTCATTGGCGGACCATTTCCGGGTACATTTCCCAGACCTCGAGAACTGTGGCTCTCAGTTTTTTTTGGTCTTGCCATATTCTTAGTCTCCAGTCTAGCTTGGCTTTATTTTATGTTAGCTGAATGTCTACTGAAAAGGAAGAAAGTGAACACGATCCTGCAGGTTTATCTCCAGATATTTATTATGACGTCATTGTGTTTGAGGAGGCACGTGAACAGGGCGTGCCATCTGCTCGATGATTTCTTCTCAAGTATTTTTTTGGTTTCGTGGCAGTAGATTATTTTAGCGCATTTAATTCCTCTGTTTTCTCGTCAGGTGCTTAAGGGTATAAAATTGCCGATTTGGCCAGCCTTTGGTGATCGTTCATTTTCTCTGCTTCGTCTACAACTGGACCATTTTTTCTGCCATCATTCAGTAATAATTCCTGTTCCAGTCTTTACTCAATTTACCTTGTCTTTCAGCCGCCATTAATTGCCTGACGAGACAGAATTTTTGTCCTGAATTGATCAATGTCATTGCTGCAATCTTCGTGTGAGCTGCCTAATTAACTGTGCTTGGACATTAATATTTTTAAAAGGTGAGATTATACTCCTAATTAGTGCTCATTCTCGAGGTTTAATTAAGAGTTGATATGTAGCCCTGGAGTATTCTATCATCGGTCTTTCAAGGGCGCGTCTTCTTTTACTTTATTGAATTCCTTTGAGTGGGAGACTGAAAATTCCACAGTCGTGGCTTTAGCTAGCACTGTAAGACTTGAGCACATGGAATATGATATTTGGATGAAACCACCGGAGGGGGCCAAATTAGGAACTGATGACAACTGAACCAAGCATGCTTATTAGATATTTTGAATTTGTTCCGACGAACTGAACTGCCTATGCAGGTGGTAATTTTAACTGCGCGCTGAAACGCGACCAACATGTATTTCCAAAACGCCTGGCTTTGTGCAATGATCAAAATCTTCCTTGTAGTTGGCGCTCAAATGGGACTCCGCCAGTTTTAATTTCTTAAAGGTAGAGCTCATCCTGACATTTGTGGTTTCTTTAGCAAACGAGCTACTAGAACATTTGGTCAAAGTGTCCGTTGTCTCCCTTCAAAGGCTTATTAGCTTTATTGACAGAGTTATCCAGACAACTTTGAAAACCAGAAAGATCCCATTTTTGTCTTAATCTCCGTGAGAAATCAGACACGTTTTTCTTTCAGCGCCTCTCCTTTATGTCTAGAATCAACGAAAAGTCCACTGATTAATAACATACCACTTTAGAGATCCGTGTAGAATTTGGTTATTAATCCATACCATACCAATCGGATCAGATACTTTAGGACCTTTTGAAGTGCTTCTTCCATAACTTGGAACAGTCTTTCCGGATCAGGGTGGAGGACGCAGCCTGTGTGGGTCGCCGCCTAGAATGAGGGTCTGGTAAGGGTGCAGTATTCCCAGTTATCAGTTAAATTTTGTGCGAGTTCTTTAACAAATAACTTCCATGGTTGCCGTGCGTCTGTTCAGTATTACAGTCTGTAGTTTAAATCTGCTAGCGTTATATCACAAATACCGTCCTCTGATTGGCTACGCTGCACGCTATCTATTCTGTGATAGAGAGTAACGTAGCGGTGTGCCGTTGTTAAGGAAATGACGGCCGCTTCTTGGCGTTTTCAAAGTGTTTGTGAAGAGGATTTAGATAAAGTTTTGAACGACTAGTAGATTTATACTAAAACAATTAGATTATTCGCTCTCGATTTCTATGCTTGTTAGTTAACTCTGGCTGAGCCCTCGTCAACTATCACGCGATAGGAATCTCGAGCTCATAATCTCATTGCTTCAGATAATGAGTGGCGTTGCAGTGTGCGCTTGTTAACAAAATTATGGCCGCTTCTTTACGCAGTTCGAAGTGTCTGTGAAGAGGATTTAGATAAAGTTTTGGCCGACATGCGGATTTATAGTAAAACGATTAGATTACTCGCTCTCGATTTCTATGGGCAGTGCCATCGTCAACAATTAGAATGTTTCTTTCGAGGACTGAAAATACGGGCGGGTAACTGCTCCGCGGAATTCTGATGTTCTTAAAATGTACTTTTAGTTTTAAAACCACACCGATAGTTCCTCAACAGAAACACTCTATTGTCCGTTACTGTTAACCACTAAATTTTTTCCGCGCGCCAGTTCAAGGTTTTTTCCTCGGACGGACACTTTAAAAAATAGAGTTTTTCTGTCGAGGAACTATCATGCCAAAAGCCCATTAATACAATTTAAATGGTTTATTTTCTACACGCCCGCTTGTTTATAGAAGAATCTTAATGGACGACTACTATCCATCCGGGTATTTTCGGTAGACGAGTACTATGCGCTGAGAGTGTCTTCGCGTCACGTGATCAGTTTAAACTAATAAGAACGGAGAAAGTTTAGTGGTGAACTATATTTCGAGCTTATAATATAATTGGCACAAATTAATGTTCTTATCATATTTTGACGTCTACAACTCTGTGATGTATTATTAGGGACCTTAATTATTAGACGCCTAGTAAAAAATTAATTTATATTTTACCTTCGAATTTCGCAGATCGATGCCTAGATTTGTTCAGTACGCCTATCGGTCTCAGAACTTGCTCAAGTTTGATAGTGTAATGCCAGCGTTCAATTCCAAACCAAAATACGAAAAATAAGCCGCCGTCGTTCACGTTCTCCA